>Ga0209463_1000331_pt1 | contig 40914 bp, 46 predicted proteins | sample AgamicMgSfrz_FD_187169 | JGI IMG/M metagenome (GOLD analysis project Ga0209463, IMG submission 187169) | Agave microbial communities from Guanajuato, Mexico - Mg.Sf.rz (SPAdes) (version 2) | ecosystem: Host-associated > Plants > Phyllosphere > Phylloplane/Leaf | place: Guanajuato, Mexico...
AATGTAAGTGTTTGATTATGCTCTTTTACTTCAAATGGATACTTTGTTTGATTTAATAAGTAACCTTCTAATCCTTTCGTTTCCTGGAAGTAATACTTTCCAAACGGAAGAGAATTTACTTTCGCAATCCCTTCTTGATTGGTTGTTACTTTTGTGACTGCCTTTCCTTCTGGCGTAAATACTGTAAATTCAACACCTGGGAGAATCTTGCCTGTGTCACTTACCTTTTTGATTTCAATATTGCCTTTGATTTGTACATTTTTCATTTCTACAACAGCAACTTCACCTGTTTTCACTTCAAAAGGCTTTGGCGTAGCATCTAGCACATATCCAACAGGTGCTTTCACTTCTTTTACAGTGTATGTGCCAATTTCTAAATTACCCATTTCAGCGATACCGTTCTTATCAGCAGTAATCGTTCCCATAACTTGTTGATTGCTGTTTGTGATTTCAAATACTGCGCCTGGTAGTGGCTTTTTGTTTTCATCCACTTTCATCACTTTTAAGATGCCATTTGCTTTCCAAAATACTTGTAAGTCTGTGCTTATTTGTTCTGTACTGCGCTCTAATAATACAGTTGCATCTTGAATCGTACTTGTTCCTTTATATACGATTGCATGAACATTTGTTAGATTTGAAACGACTTTTAGAGATAGTTCACTACTCTTAGAGGATTTTGGTACTTGGATACGGAACTTTTTTCCTAGTTGAAACGTTTCTTTCCCTTCACCTTGTTCAGTGACAACACGTGTTCCTTGTGGTGCATTGTTCATTTGTACTTGGAATGTACCTTTTTTTGCATTTGTTTGAACGGTGTATGTTGTTGTTTCGAAATATTCACCGTTTAATTGCGCTTCTTGTTTGTCCGTTGGAATGACATTCATCCAGACATCTTGTGTATCCTGGCTTTGATTTGCCGCATGAATAATGTTTTTAGCCGCTTTTTGAACAGCCACATTTTTGAATTGTAATTCATCAACGGAAATTTGGCCAAGTGCATTCCAAAGAGCTAATTGCGTTGCATAGTGGGCTTCTTGCCAAGTAGAAACCCCTAAATTTTCTGGTGTTTTCTGTGGGTACCCATTCAGTAAGACGCGATAAGATACATCATCTGTTTTGCCCGCTTCAGGTAAATCCTCTCCATTCGGGGATTTTAAACCATATACCAGACAATACGCGATTTGACCACTAGCGTTCTTTAGAAACTCTGTACGAACATCTTTCCCATACTGCGGACTATAGGCCCAATCCATCTGATACCTTTCTCGATTGATTACCTCCGCACTGGTTTGATTCAGTGGAATCAAGAAGCTCATTACAAATAAAAGTACACTCGTAAAGAGTAGTAGTGTTTGATACGATCGTTTCAAAACCATTTTTTACAGCTCCTTTAGGATTATTCAGTTTTCAAAGGACGGAATATTCAGAATTTTAATTTTCTAAATATGAAACATTATACTTTAGGTATAATTACTTCGTCTTTTAGCCGAATTTCATTTACAATAACATTTAGTAGGAATATGAACAAAATAGATGTAATCAATAACATGAGGTTTATTCATTCTGTGATGGGTATTGCACGATAATATGTTGGTCTGAAAAGTTTCTCAATCGGAACTTCAAGAAAATCAGCTATTTTTTTAGCTTTATTGTCTTTCAGACTCCTTCTTCCAATTTCAACATCATATAATGTGCCGATTGGAATTTTAGCGCCTTTGGAAACTTCCTTAATACTTAAACCTTTGGATTCCCTGTATTCTCGTACAATGGTTTTGTTTTCATGTGACGCTAGCATTTTTTCACCCTCCTTTCCCTTAATTACATTGTATTCAGCTTAAAGCCGAAAGTCAACACAAAACGAATAATTTTTATTCAAAAACGCAATTATATTTTAAAATCCATACAAAGGAGTTTAATTATGACCAATACATTTCTAGGACAAAACCTTAAATATCTCAGAAACTCACAAAAGCTAACTCAAAAAGAGCTAGCTTCCAAAATTAATATCTCTTATTATGCTTATAACAATTGGGAAAATGATTTAAGGGAACCAGATTTGCTATCGTTAAAAAAGTTTTCTATTTACTATGACCTTCTTATTGATGAATTAGTTAATACCCAAATAATTTCATCAGATTCTATAGAGATACAAAATCAAAAACTAGATATGATAAAAAATCTAGAAAAAAAAGATGTACTAAAACCACTGGAAGAAAACTTAAAAAGACTAAGATCATTAAAGGGACTAAGTCGAAAAAAAATCGCCGAAGAATTAAATACTCCCTATAGTACCTATGCTGGCTGGGAAAATGGATTTAGAGAACCTGATATTTCCACGCTCAATAATATAGCTTCATACTATAAAGTAAGTATAAATGATTTATTGAATCCAGAAGCGGCCGTTAGGGATGAAGATGCATTAAAGCTCATCTCGCGCTTATCTAAGAATTTATTTGAAACATACGCAAGCGTTCCAGATGAGCATAAAGCTGAATTAGAGAAAAAATTGATCGCCTATATGAATGAATTTAAATCTCAAAAAAAGATCAAATAAGTTTAATTAAAATAATTATGTTTAAATTAGCCTGTCTTTTCTATATTTTCCCCTGTACTTTCTTGATTACATATATGGATTAAATCCATATATAGGTTGAATATAGTATATACATCAGTTGTACAACAATTATTCTTAACGTTTTGCTCTAACCAATGAATATTTAATTCCATGACAATGCCACGTCCTTTTCTTATATTTTAAGAATCAGCATCAAGGTGGTGTACTTTTTTTGCAAAATCAAAAATCGCACCACCCCCTAAAAAGTACGAAAGACGCTACAATAAGTAGCGTCTAATCATTTTTAAATTCAGTTTTTTAAATTTTCACTCAACCAGTCCCAGGGTCTACCATCATATAAGTTGAAGTTAAAGAGGGATTACCTTGAACCTTAGCAAACTTTTCGACAGGTTCATTATGTAAAGAAGTTACTGAAATCCCTAAAACAAGTAGTATGCACATTAGATATTTAGTCAACTAAATTCACCTCGCTTTTCAATAGCGCTTGTTTCACACCTCTTGCATAAAACAAGTTTCCAGATCTTTCAAAAGATACTAATGCCTCTTTTAAACCTTGTATGTCTCCAATTACTTTTGAATAAGAATATAATTGATGTGCACTAAATCCATTTTGTTCCAAAACCTTATACATTGCAAGCCCTTTTTCTCGATCTCCATGTAAACATTCATAATGAGCACGTTCCCCAATATGAATATAGTCAAAATCAATCTTATGAAGATTAAAATTATTTTCAATATAAAGATGTGCCAATGTTGTTTTGAAAGCAAAATATTTTTGAGATTTTCTAGGGACATGGATATTATCAAGAAGCTCCAAAGCTGATTCCATATGCATTTCTGCCCTCAAAGGGTCCTCATATATGTAACTCTCTCCTAAACACCCTTTTGCAACAGCCTTAATCATCGGAATTTCTAAGTCTGATTTTAAGATTGATTCACAGACTTCTCTACATTTATCAATTTTGTCACTCAACAAATATATATAAGCATGTCTTTCTTTATATTGCATATATAAATGATCTTTTATATATGTCTGTTTAATGTCTTTTATAAATTTTTCCGCGTCTTTTGCGAAAGGAGCAACTGCATTTGATTCGTCCTCATCATACATAGCCACAGTATAAAGTAAATTGGATAACGCTTGACACTCTGCGTTAGAAGAAAGTTTTAAATTTTTAATTTCATCAACTATTTTTTGCCCCTTAATTTCATTTTTATTTCTTCGATTAAATAAATTATAAATTAATAGGTACTGACTCACACTATCGGTATTAATATGCTTTTTTATTAATGCATCTATAATCTCGTAATCACCAGAAACATGCGAATAACACAAGGCTTTCCTAATGTTTAAAGGACTTTTTATTAAGAGTATAAAGGTATTAATTTTTTGACGCCTTATCTCTAAATTGTCATATAAGATACTAACCACTTTTAAAAAGCTGTCTAATTTCATTTCATATTTATTTTTACATTCAATTGCCCTAGTTATTTTTTCTCTACTTACCCCCGATAATTTAGCTATTTTACGTAATGTATATTTTTCGTTTATTTTTTGCGATATTTCATCCATAAGTTGTTTCATTGTAGTTTCTTTTGTAATGATCTCGTTCATAGTGACAATTCCTCCTCACTAAACCCTATTAGCCCTTTACAAAATTTTAACATATCTCCATGTGTTTTATTTTAGAATATTAAGAATCTTCACTAACGCGGTTGAAAAAATAAATGTTGAAAATTCTGAAAATTTTTATTGGAATTTCGAATAGGTTTTATTCATCTTTTATTGATATTTTGCGAGGAACGTTTTACAATACAAATATAACAACAAAAAAAAATAAACCCACCTCGAGCTTTTATCTGGCTGAAGTTTGGCGACGACACCAGATAAAAGCTCCCTAACAGGGTTCATTCACAAAAAAAATTATATGATTTTTTTTAGTATCATACTTGATACTGAAATTATACCATATTGTATATGTAATGTGAATATAGAACCTCTGTTTTTCCAGCATTTTTCTGTTTATTTTAGGTGGGAAAAATAGGAGGTTTTTTCATGCTACTAAATAACTTTTTGCTAAGTACAGCAAAACGAGAATTAAGCCCACAACTGGTTCATGTTCCTCAAGGTGCTATCAATAAAACAGTACAAAAAGTAATTAAAGCTATTGATCTAATTCTTATAGATACAGAGGGTAAAACCACTAAAGATTTCTTCATACAAACACCACGCCGCTATAAGGCATTGGAAGTTGTTTTATCTTACCTAGTACAAGAAGGGTACTCTCAAATGAGACAAAATCAAATCAGTGAAAAATCGGGTATTTCTGTGCCGATCATCAACTTTATTCTGAATTGGTTAGAGGACCTTGAAGTATGCCATCAAATCAAAACAAGACGTCATGGTAAGATTGCACCATCTATTTACATATTAAGCCTCAATACCAATTATTTAAAAATCATTGAATATTTTAAGCAAAAATGGGCGTTTTCCATTAATATTTTTTCTACATTTACAAAGTTTCTATCTAAAAAACTAAGTAAAAAACAGGAGAAACCTATAGATCAAACTGAAAAACCAACTGTGCCTACATGCCAGGGCATAGATATATTGGATGCTGTTGCTTCTACAAATGAAGAAGTAGAAGAAAAACAGCCAATGAATGTCCCTAATTCGGGCGAAAAACTAGAACTACGATTCCGCGAAATGGATGAGTTTATGAGTGAAGATCAAAAGAAACTTTATATGTATATCATAAGTAAAGATACAAATATCACTGAAAAGGATGCTTATACAATCGCATTACGTATGCCGCCATGCGTAGATTGGGAAGCAAGAAAGACTTTTGAGGACTGCGTACAGTTGTTTGAAGTAAACAAATCGCAAGTAAGTACACCTTCACATTTCATAACAACATATACAAAACAGTTAACCGCAAACAGAAAGCGTAGAGAGCAACAAACAAAAGAACGCACAACAAATATGGCATTTGGAAAATCAATGAAGAGTCTTATACCATCAATGGATTTATTCAAAAAAATGATTGATCCAAACGCCTAAATCTCATTTTCTACAAAAAAATAATTGTTTTATAGCCTTGTTCAAAAAATCCCCCCTTAACAAGGCTTTTTGGCATGCCATCATTTATTTTAATAGATTAAACATATTATCAATTTATTATACTTTCATAAATTAAGGGTGTTTTCAACAAAAAATCCACTATGAATTTATACTCGAATTGAACCTGCTTTTAAATCAGTAATTAAATAAGAAGAATTTTCTAATCCCTTGTGGGAGTAAGACTCATTGAGCAAAAATAAATCCTAATGTATTTAATCATTTTAATTTTTTTAAAAACAAGATTTAGTAATAAAAAGTAGCCTATATTAGGAGTTTCTTTTTTATAAATTTCTACATATCATCCCAAAATTGATCTATATACGAAAATAAAAACCTCATCTTCTCCTAATATACAAATCTACAACATTTTAGTTACTCAATATATTTCCGAACAAACACAATATTTATGAGTAGATTTATTCGTTTATTTTCCTACATATCATGATGATTGTTTACCTATTATCATTTCTAATTCTATCTAAATATACAGTAAAAGCACTGATGTCTATGTTATGCCAAAGTGATGTAAATATGATATCTATGTAATGTATACATGATGAAAAGCGGCATCATTTCGGCATAAGTGCAAATTGAGGCTGATGTACATAAACGCTAGCTTTATTCTACATACGTAAAGAAAAAGAAAAACGAAGCTCTCCTGGTAAGGGTATCTTGATTCAGCTATGAATCAGATTCCGTTGCCAGGCATATTTTCAAAAAACTACGTAGGCGGGGCGGCGGCCATTCCCATTCCTCGCATATCGTCCTCCTTCAACATCGGCCCATCATTCGCCTTCCACTCATTCCTACACATCTATATATCCACCTATACCACAACTTCACGCCCTGTCTAGCCATGCCCATATGTCTCCGCATAGCCCCGCAATGTCCTGGCCCTGGAATCCCACCAAGCCCCAAAGAAAACCCCTCAACCTAGAATCCCCTATTGCTTGTTTGTGTGGTTCTCGTATATAATTGCGGTACACAATTTTTAGGAAAAAGGAGTATATAAACATGACTTGGGAACTTTCTGTTGATGTTTTCCTTTCTGATCTGTTAAAACATGACCGTAAATCTTCCACCGTTAAACAATACCGCTACGATCTCACACTTTTTACATCATGGATTCAGAAACACGTTAAATCGCCCCCAGAATCGTTTTTTCGTTCTTTTGATACAAATATATTAGACAAATACTTAAAGGCTCTTAAAAAGGAACGTGGAGCGTCATTTTCTAATATCAAACGTGTACGAGGCATTCTGATTAACTTTTTACAATTTCATGGTGTGGCCCAGGATTTAAAAAGTGATGTCTCCCCTCCTGAACTAACTTCTAAACACTTTGCATCGGATCAAGAAATAAAAAAACTATTACGCGTCATGCGTAGTTATAACGGTTTAACCGACTACCAAGCAACAGGAAGAAAATTTATTCTAGAACGTAATCTTTTATTAATTCATTTCATGTTAGATTATGGACTATCCATCCAGGACATTCTTACACTTTCTATGCATGATGTACACTTTGGGACAAATACGATTACCCCAGGAGGGTTACACGCCCACAAACGATCTATTACCCTTTCAAAAGAGCATGTAAAACTTGCCTTATCTTATTACAACAAGATTCCTAGTCTTGTTAGGCCGCGCCAACAAACGGGCGATCCCTTCTTTGTGGCGTTTGATTTCGGCCCGCAAACGTTCCGTTGGGATTATGAAAAAGACCAACCCGCCGCTTTAACTCGAATCGCTGTACAACGCATGTTACAGAAAGAAGCAAAACGCGCTGATATCCATATAACGCCTACTATGCTACGGAACCGTTTTATATTGAATGCGCTACAGAATGGCATAAAACCCATTGAAATTAAAGCGTATTTGGGTTTAAAAAGCATTGAGGCCCTACATAGATATGTTCAATTTTGGAATAAACAGCAATAAAAAGAAGACCAAACTAGAAAAAAACTAGTTTGGTCTTCTTTTTATTTTAAATTCATTAACAATTATTTTTTTCACATCACTATAAAATACCATTATTAGCATCCCTAATATAGTTATAAGTAAAGAAATTCCTTCAATGCCAATAAATATCCCTACAAATACAAGAACAATACCTATAAAAAAGCCAAAATCATTTTCATTTTCATTCTCACACTCATCCTTATCCTTTTTATCTAACTCCTCTCTAGCATCCCCTGATTCCTTTATTAACTCATCAATTGTTACTTCATATAATTCACTAAGTAAAATCAAATTATCAATATCAGGATAACTTTTATTCCTCTCCCATTTATAAACAGCTTGTCTAGTCACCCCAACCTTTCGAGCTACATCCTCTTGTGAAAAGCTTTTTGATTCACGAAACTTTTTCAATTTCGAACCTAAATTCATATTATTCACCTCTAGGAAATCATTACATATAAACCCTTAATCAATAAAGAAACTATTAATCTAATACATGTAAACCAATGGTTTATATATTCAAATCCTTACTAAAATCACTCTCTACATTCAATTAATATAATGTTATCAGAAACTAAAAAAAGAATCCTATAAACATAGGACCCTTTTTTACTTTCATTTCTCTTTAAACACTAAATTCATTCCAATTCCCTTAATATCCTCAATTTATATAAGGGTTACCGACAGCATTTTGAAAAAAATACGCTAATAGTATACAAGATCTTATACAGTTTTTCGGCTTATTTAGTAACAAAGAAGAACCCTAAAACCGCACCAGGAGCGGGATGTATAAAATATGCATAAAATTATAGAAAAAGAAAAAGGTGAATCCCTTGTGAGAATAAGATTTCGCCGTTTTCCTTGCTACCAATAATGAGACGTTATGTTAACCTGTTTTGAATAAACATCCGTCTCTATTTTCACTATTTACAAAGACACCCTCTCCTTACTCATAAACAAAAAACAACAAAAAAATCTTAAACAACTGACTTATATTAACTCTTTACTTAATTATTACTTCATGTTTAATTAAGTATAAAATTTAGTATTTACTTTGATATTTTTAATAGAAGTATCAAACATTATAATCTTAAAATAAAGGAGTTAGCTTTCATGCAATCATATATTGTACATATTGTAGGATTAATTGGTAATATAATTGGATTTATATATACATCATCAAGGTATTTAGGAACAGGATATGGATCCACACCTCAAACATGGGGGATTTCAAATGAAATACAGGGATTGATTCCAATGCTACTGTTCGCAATTGGCATACTTATAAATGGACTATTTTTATCATTAAAGAATCATTTTAAATTTGTAGTATCATTTACAATTATTTTAATAATAAATATTTGTTTTTTATTGTTCGAATCTATCAATGACATGAATAAAATAGAATGGGTAAACTTAGTATCTGAACAAATTTTATTGATAAAACCCCTTCAAATATGTCTTGCTTTTCTTATCAGTTCAATAATTCTAATGTTTTTATATAAAAAAAATAAAGTATAAGATTCCAATAATCTTCTTGTTTTTAAACCATAAACTCTTTTTAAATAAAGAAAATTCACTTCCTACAACGAAAATTATGTAAATAAAAAGCCCTGTTGCAAGCAAAAAACAGGGCTTTTTTAAGCTATTCAATACAAGGGCTGATAGCTTAAAAGTTTTACATATTATTATTTTTTAAATGGTGGTAAATATTTAGTTGGATCTACACGTTCACCATGAAGTGTATCTGTTCTTACTTCCAAGTGAAGGTGATTACCTGTCGCTTCTCCCGTTTTACCAACTTCTCCTATCTTTTGACTCGCTTCTACTGTGTCACCTTTTTTCACTGACATCTTACTCATATGAGCATATAAGGTATAAAGTTTCTTTTTATTATAGGTATGTTCAATAACTACTACATTACCATAACTAGTAAACCCATTATTTTTGCTTCCAAAATCAGCAAAAACTACTTTACCAGATTGAACAGCATCTATTCTTGTTCCTTGTGGTGCTGCAAAATCAAAGCCTTTATGTACTCTACCATTCTTTTTATCTAAATTGTAGGGATCGGTGGAAGTTACTTTTTTCATATCTATAGGCATCTTTGCTATATCTTTAAATTCCGATGCCTTGACTGCACCATTAATTTCATACTTCACCGAACCATAATCCGGTGATTCAGCAAATGCATTTCCACTAACCGAGAATAATAAGCCTGTAGCTAAAGTACTTACTATCATTTTTTTAAACATAATTAATCCCCCTTAAATATTTTTATAAGTTACAAATTAAATGTATCACTTTTATCACTTTTGTTACTATTTTGAATTTGTAGAAATATTTACTTAAATTTTGGTAATATTTGAATTCTATTTTATCAAGGAGAAAATGAAGGAAACCCAGAGTGTGTCAAATGTTACATATAAAACCTATTTAATTTGATGAGAAATTGAACTGTCCCCACAGTTCTTGCGCTTAGAATCCTTATCGCTTCATTGTATAAGGGAAATTCTTATCGAAAAAACGAAAAGATACAAATTTATTATGAAAAACAGATTCACATCAATTAAAGTTAACAATAAATTTATTGTTAACTTTAATTAACATTTAGAAATAAAAATAACATAAAAACCTTATTTTTATAGATAATATGATTATTTTTATTTGTTAACTTTTTTCACAAATATACTTCCAATAACGCTAAAAAAATGTTATCTTGTTAACAAGATAACTAAAGGAGTGAATAGTTAATGAAAATTACTATGATGAATAAGGATTCTGGAAACTCACTTGATATGAACTTAATTGATGGTTTCTATATCGAAACTCCTACAAACGTTGTAGAAATTAGTAAAGACGAAGCTGATTCTCATTTTGTAGCAACCATTACTAATCCTAAAGAATTATTATCTCGCCTACTTATTTCAACAACAATTCCAGGAGAAGACACCGAACGCTTCTTCTTAGTTGGCGACGAAGCTGCAAAACATGCATTAGCTAACAATCATGTCAATAAACTCCATGATAAAATTACAAGTCCTATCCCTTACGTAATGTTTTTATCAGCTGTTTCTTTCTATCATGCTATTAATGAAACTCGTGAATCGGATGACAATACAATTGAAATTGAATATTTCCAAACAATGTTACCTATATGGTTACTGAAACGAACAGCCAAATTTAGTGAGGCTCAGAATGCAATGGCGGAACGATTTGCTGGAGAGCATGAAGTTACAATACATACACCAGGAATGGAAAAAACATTAAAAATAACTGTAGAAAAGGCAACTTGTCGTATCGAAGGAGAAATTGCACGTTTAGCAATTAAAAAGAATTTTGAATTAGAAGATCGTGAAGAGGCGAGACAATTCGATAACAACGATACAGTACTTGTTGATATTGGCGGCGGAACGATTGATCTAGTATTATCACCAGCCGGTTTAAAATCACCTAAGAACCGTGATTCAATGCAACCAATAGACAAATTATCTTATCTATCTCATATCGAAAAATTAAGAAAAGAAAAGTTCCTAGAAAAATTCTCAGATTTACGTTCATTTGAAACATTTATAGTAAACAATTTCCAAAAACCAAAAATGGAATTAATCGACGGAAACACTGGCCAACGTGTAGATTTAACAGATAAAATTCGTTCTTCCTTAAAAGAGTTTGCTAAGTTTCTAATTTTAAAAATCCAAGATGTAATGCCTGCACCAGCTGATAAAGTTTATAAATATGTTTATTTCGGTGGTGTTGCCCCAATACTAGAAACTAGCATTCATGAAGTCATTGAAGAAATGTATGGAGCTGAAATTGCTCAAGCAAATCATATTTTCTTACCAGATTCACGTAAATTAAATTTATATGGTCTTGAAGTAAAAAGCCGCGGTGAAATGCTGCAAAAAACAGAGAAATAAGTATAGCCAGAAAGGAGGAGCCGCATTATGGGACGTACTAAAAAGACCGAGAAACAAACAGTCTTTGGGCTTCGAACAGATCACATGAGCGAAGAAGTTTATAATCACCTTGAGCAAAAAGCCCGCTCAAAAAAGCTTGCAACTTATATTATTCAATTAGTTGAACAAGACTTAACACAAAAAGAGCCCTTTGATGCAAAAAAAGAACTTTTAAAAGTCTCAAAAAATCAAGAACAAATGATGAACGCTATAAAACAAATTACACAAACCATTTCAGATCTCCAGGTGGCTCCTGTATCTGCTGTTCTTATGCAAAACGATGAGAATACCCATAATTCTTTGGCAGACGATTTATTAAAAGACGTAGGTCAAATGGGACAATTAATCACTAATACCAACATTACAGGATCATTAGATGAAGACGATTTAGAAGATCCAGATTTCTAAAACAAAAAGAGTTGCTCTTATACGGGCAACTCTTTTTGTTTTGTATAAACTTAAAATATCCCAAATAGTTTCTTCCTTTTGGATTCTTGATTAGAAATATCAGCTTTAGCGTTGAGTTTTTCTAATTCCGTCATAATAAGATCAAGTTTCTTTTCTAATTCCTGATTTTTTTTACGCTCCGCTTCAAGCTCTTGTTTAAATAAATCATTGCTTTGACGTTCAATTTCAAGTTCTTTTCGAAAACCTACAAATTCAGTCTTGATATCTTCTAAGAAATTTCTAATTTCACTCGATATGGATTGTAGCGCGTATTGCTCTTCTTCACTCTGAGACCTTGTCACAGCAACTTCCGAACGCGCTACACCCTGTGTCGCACGAGATTGCTGTGTCATCAGCACGCTAACAGCGTGATTCAATGAAACCTTAGTTTTTTCTCTAATCTCTTTTAGAGTATTAAAAACTGTCACATCATCGGCATGATACAGTCTTGTATCGCCATCTTTATTAAACTCATAGCCTTGTTTTTCGAGTTCTAAGCTATATTTTCTGATTGTACTTTCTGCTAGATTGGTGATACGGGAGACATCTATTGTTTTTAAATACACTTCACTTACAACATCATCTCTGCTCTCCATTCAACCACCTCCATTATAGTATCGCTACACCCTTAACATAGTATCATTTTACTAATCCTTAATACCCATTGTACACTTTTTATCCTGCTTAAAAACAAGAATTTTTCATCCTTCAATTTCCGCTTAATATTTGCAAGGGAATCCCATCGTGGTTCGCATTCTTTGCTATTAGTCTTTGCTTTAGTGACTCGGCGTACCTGTATCAATTCTATAACACATAATAATTTTAATTCTTGGTATGGGGATCCCTAATTCCATTTCATTAATTTGTTAATCATTAAATACCTTTTTCTGTCTTCCTATTACTTTAGTTTCCCTCTTAATACCGTGCATTCACCTCGTGCTATAGCAGTGATATACTCTTAAAACGAGATTTTGATGAAATGCGTGAATCACAAAGACTTATAGCATCCACTCAAGAACAAAAACAAGGATTCTAGTCTAGGCTCTTTTCAAAAAATAAAGACGTGTGATGTAACTTTCATCATACGTCTTTATTCCTGTTCTAACATAACAAAATCGGTTTCTTTAGAAGGTTCTATCCCTAATTCATTTAATGTTGCCACCAACAAAAGTATTTGTTTTTCAAACCCATTATTTAATGCAATGTCAGTAATACGAATTACTTTCCATCCGTTTGTTTTCATGTATTTATCCCGTCTACTGTCTCGTTTGACTCCTTCTGGTGTTCGATGAAAAGGTCCATCAATTTCTACGTCTATTTTTAAACCATTTGGAGAAAAAAACGCAAAATCTAACTTAAAACGTTTATTCGGTACTTTATATTGCACAATTGGATAATAACCTTTGAAGCGCAATGCATCATATACTCTCTTCTCTAATTTATTAGAGCATTTCGCCCGTTGTGAATCAGTATTGGGATCATAAGTAGATGAAGGAGTGAGAATTTGTGCTAAAAGAAAAAATATAATTGCGCAACCTAATACAACCAATAAACCTATCATTTTTTCCACTCCAATAACAATTTTGAGTCAATGCCCAAAATGTAATATGCCCAAAGTCTTTCTATTTATTCCTTTTCCATTTACTTATCTTATACGAGTAAAACAAAACAGTCCTTTTTCATATTCTCTAGACACAGATTAAGTTAAATTTCTTTGGAAAGTGCTTTGCAAAGATTTGTTGTATGATGCGTAAGTCAAATCTTTGCATTGTATGTATACCTCATTCCAAGTGAAATTATCAATAAATCGTTCGTGTAAATACTCTATGAATCTCGTTCTCTTGTATCTTACTTAAATTTAAGTTGAATTGAATTGTATATGAATTTAACTTCCTGTCCATAATTGTAAATAAAAAAATAAGGACAGGAGAGTGAGATAAATGTTTTTCCGCAAAAATAGGACTAAATTAAAAAAATGGTTAGATCGGCAAGGAATTGAACAACAGGAACTAGCCAAAAAGTCGAAGGTTTCTGTTCAAACCATCAGTAAAGCATGTAGAGATACAGATTATATCCCCAAACCTGAAATCATGAAAAAACTATTAAATGCTATTAGAAAAGTTGATCCTTACGCTAAAAGCAATGACTTTTGGGATATGTAAAAAGCACAAGAAACAGTATCTTGTGCTTTCATAATTTTGCTTTGACTGAACCTATTTGAACCGAAATGCCTTTAGGTTGCTGTACTTGTGTAAGAAAATGTGGAATAGAGGGCGCTTGAAAAATACGGAAATTAGAACTAGAGATTGAATATTTGAGATCAGTAAGGATTAAAAGTGAGGGAAATACCATATTATGTTTCGGTTGCCAGGATTCTTTTTTCCATTCCATGCTACGAAAATACGATTCATAACGTTTTATTTTCGTTTGGATCGTAGCCTTATTATAGATGGAGTTCTGGACTTCTATAAAAAATGGACTTTTACGCCAAATGGTAAATATATCGGGTTCCATATAACCTTTCTTATACTTAGGTTCTACTTGAAATATCTTCGGTCTTTCAGTTCGTAATAACTGCTTATATACATCTACAATCGCTAAAAAATGACGTATCTTTTGGCTTCCTTTACGAATGGTATTTGGATAAGGAAAATACACGTATGGACGTTGTGATGTATCTACATCAATATATCCTTCGCGGCTTAATCGCTTTGTAACAGTATTACAGCATGTTACTGCATTTTTCACATTTCTAAAGTGAAGATCAATAATATCATCACGCGACATACATCTAAATTGCTGTAAATGGTCTATAATTTGCTTATCTCTATTCGTTAACATCATCTAACACCCCAAAGATTTTATCTTCTCGATGCTCTGACTCTTCTTTCTTTACACTTTGCTCTTTAGATAAACGATACGGTTCAATTATTTCTTTTGCCTGGTCCAATGCCAAAAAAGGAGCCTGCACCTTTTTTAAACCATCTAATTTTAAAATCATTTGGCCCGATTGATTTAAGTTTTCTGATCCAGGCGTCCCCACGATGTTACTGTTGATTAAATCCGCACATTTAAAGCCCATTCTTACCGTCAAATTGAGCTTTAACTTACCATCAAGTATTTTTGCATCTGGACGTTGCATACTTAGCATGAGGAAGATACCAAGCGATCTGCCGACAGCTGATATTTTTTCTATTATGGTGACACATTCCTTTTCGTCCTGTAGCATTGCTACCTCATCAATGGCAATAAAAATATAGGGTAAAGGTTTATCTTTTTTGATTTGATTGTATTCATCAATATGACCCAGCTCATATTCTTCCATTACCTTTCTTCTATGCAATACCTCTTTCCACAATTTTGATAACATACTTGTCATTTCGTGTTCTTCCATGCAAACATACTTCACATGCTTCACTCTTCTTAAAAAATGAAACTCTGAATTTTTTAAGTCCCCCAGGTACAAATGTAAATGTTCAGGTGACATATGTTGGATTAATGTGGCTAAAATCACGCGCACCATACTACTTTTTCCACTTCCTGTTTCTCCCGCAATCAGTAAATGAGGTGTATTTGAATCAACCATATCATACACAATCGCATTTCCGAATTGGTCCCGCCCTACTACAACAGGAAGACGATATGGTTTTAATAATGGTTGCCATTGTTTATAACTGTACTCGTAAGGCTGTAAACTTGCATTAGAATGAAATACATGGAGTACAAACTTTTTAATGGTACCTTCCATCATAAGATTTTCACCTAATATTTGCTGAAAACAGAACCATTTCTTATGAATTTGAGCTGGATCAACACCATTAGGTAGTGTAAAAGTGTACCGTACACTTTCCTTTCCTTCGTAAACATCATGAATCGTAGGATAAATGGGGACCTTTCCACCTCGTGTAATGTGCTCATCATATAGCTTCGCTTTCTTAAATACTTCTTCTAACTGATATTTATATTTTTTCTTTTTTAACCATCTTTTCATTGGTAACCCTCCTTATAGCATGAGTAAAATGCGAATAAATGCATAACCAATGAACCCAATTCCTCCAATTCTTACACCGTAATACAGACCATTAGAAAGGAGATTGGATGCAAAAATATAATCATTTCGTACTAAGTATTTTTCCAACAAAACAGCTCCAATTGTAAGGCCACCTACTATTCCCAGAGCTACATACGTATGAACAAGCGGTGATGACATATGAAAAAATGCGAACGGACTAATAGGGCCAATACTATATATTTTTGTTTGCTTTTTCTTCTTATAAGATTGGTCCATAAAGGCTTGAAAAGAAATTGTTTCTTTTCGCTTTAGCATGTTTCTCCTCCTAAAAAAAGAATATCGTTAACAAATTTGGTATCCAGTCCAATACAAAGCATATACAATCTAACACCATATGAGAGGTATTCTTAATGAGTTCAAATGTATCAACAGGTACATTTGTTACGAAACTCGCAAGTTCGTCTGGTAACTTTCGTATTTCTTGTGCTGTACTGTCTAATGGTTCGGTCACATACCAACTAATCCACCTATATAAGAAATCTGTTGTATCCGTTACACTCATTGCATTTTGATTGAGCGCATCCCACCCACACATAATTTCATTTGTTGAACTTCCACACCATTCTGTAATTTCTTTCACACTTCGAAATTGCGGACTAGGTATGTTGTTCCATCCTCTCGTTGGATCATCCCTCAAATAATATTTAATTTGATTACCGATAATTTCATAAGAATTATTCATTGTTCCCCCTCCTTTTTCTCATTCCATTCCTCCTACTATAAACAAAACTCAAAATCCCCTAAAAACATGTGATAATCGAAGATTTCTTTTGATAGTGCTATCATGATAGACTCTTTGGTTACAAGGTTGATATTTACTTTGGTAATTGCTTTGGTAAAGAATATGTATCGCTGATTGTCTGATATGCAATTCCAAACCTTGTCTCTGCAAATAAACCTTGCTACCGTCCCACTTCATAAAATTTAATGATACAATATAAAAGGAATTTCAAATCAATTCAGAAAATAGAGGAGGAAACAACTATGTCACTTTTACAGCAACATTTTGAAGAAAGAAGAGAATACATTTTCAATCGTCTTAAACAACCAGAATACATAGAAAGAAGCATAGAAAAAGTTCGACAAGCTCAAAAAGAGATCAAAAATACAGTGCGAACGATTAAAGATTTGTTACTCTTAGACAAAACAACTGATCCTTGTTTACCAGAGGTCGCTCAATTTTCTCTTCAACACATTACAAATTCAGAGTCATTTGAGAATGTCAAAAACCTGGTTCCATCCTCTATAAAAAAGTTAAGTGAAGAAGAACGCGCAAAAGTATTAGATGAAACATTAAGCGTAGCAAACCAAATCATGAATTTAGAACGTACTGTTTTTATCATGATGTTTAATGCAAAAGAGAAAATCCTCATGGATTCTTATAAGAAAAAGCGTAGATCGCAAACAGAACTTCATTATGATGTTGCTGACAAAGAAGGGTTCGACAAGGCTTTTTATGAAGAGCGTATTGATTCATTACAAAATGATATTCGTGTACTATCTTTCAAAAAGCTATGTGAAAATGAACCCGCACCAGAAGACTTAGAACTATTCAAACAACGTTATGAAACAATTATTTTGCCAAAAGTACAAGAAATTGTTTCCCAAATTGAACCAAGTTTAATAGATATAGACGTATTTTTAAATCCAGTAATCGAGTATGGTGTAGGAGACATCACTTTAGATGAAATGATTCAAAAACTACACAAAAACCTTTCTCTATTTCACGAATTATCGAAAGTTGAATATTGCCCAACGGTTGAGCTAACAGTAAAAGAATATGTATTCTTAGAAGCTATGAACCGTTCCAAAAAAGGAGAGGAGTTGCAACCATCAAAATGATGTATACACAAGAGAAGTTTTATGAAAAGTTAATAGAAGAAAAAAAAGAAGTGACGGTTTTTCTAATAAACGGTGTCAGGGTACCTGGAAAAATTATCGCTGTTGATAAATTTTCGGTACTAATTTTAAGCAACGGAAAGCAAATGTTCCTTTATAAACAAGCGATATCAACTGTTTCTTTATAGAATAACAAACTTTCAAAATCTTACAATTATAACCTTTTCATCCTTTTTTAGGTATATTCACTTCAAAATTTTCCATACATAATGTACTCTTATATATAAGAGTTAGTTTTTTCCTTTAAGGCAAGGCTGGTTTCAGTCTTGTTTTTTTGTTTGCACTTTTTTAATACAGCTTTTTCATCATTCTATATATAAAGGAGTTTAAAAGAAGAAGTGGATATGAAGTTACTACATGAGATGATAGAAGATCAAAAAAAAGAATTGGGGTATCTTGTAAAAACATATGGTTTTAGACATCAAAAAGTAATTAGTGTTAGTCAAAAATTAGACCTTTTAATCTATAAAGCAATGAACAGATATAGATTAGATTACAAAATTAGAACAAAAAAAGAATCCTTATACTAAGGATTCCCAACAGGAAGATAAGAGACAGATATAGAAATAGAAATAAAAAGAATCAATTATATTATAATTCAAAAATATGAAAAGCCATATTGAGAAAAAATGTTAGATTTAATTTTCTGATTAATTACTTTAAAATAAAAGTGAGTTGTAGTAATAATCTGTCATTAAACCCCTTACACTAAAAAGGTTGGCAAATATCCAATCTTTTTTTATGTAGATAGGCTCTCTTGCTTTTCTTGCATAAGAGCCTATTTACATTCGGGAACTACCTCTCATTATTATAAAGAAATAATCCATATAAAACCAATGGGTTTTTTGATATTGAAACGCTACATTTTCTATATTCTATGTTAAAATTAATAATTGAGGGCACAATTTTTCAAGAGAAAAAGGCAAACAATATAAATACTTTCTGAAAGTGTTCAATTCAAGTTCAACAAAAAGCATTTGCTATTCTATAGCAAATGCTTTTTGACAAATTTAATTCTTTTTTATAACATAAAAAAGGAATTGAGTCTAGCCACTCAATTCCTTTGGTGAAGCTATTTGCCAACGAACACCTGGTATGAGAATCCTTCGTTAAACGTTGGATTCTTTTACTTTGTCTGTAACATGAAATGTAATACTGTATATGCCATTTTTCTTGTTGAGCATCCTCGTTTGAGGGCTAATTGTTGTAAAAGTTTTTGCTGAAATGGTGATAATTCAATTTCTACAAAATGCTGAAAAGCATGGGATTGCCTTACAGGTATATCCTCCATATAGATATAGTCTAAGCCTTCTGTTACTAACTCCGAAGCAATTTGATCTGAATTTTCGTTATACAATGCGAACTCTTCCAGTCTTTCATGCAAATGTTGTTCTAATGAAATTAATAACTTCTTATTATTTTTTCGGAATTTCTGTTTTTGAACTTTCCAGTAATTTTGCTCTTGCATAACTGCATGTAACATTTTAATTCCCCCTATTTATAATTTGAATTTGTATTTCACGCTTAAAACCAAAGCCTTATTTCTTGTTTCTTACAATATCAACAGCGGCTAAACAGACGGCTATCCCAAGACGCTTTTCACTATATATTTTCTTGTTCACTGTTAGGTACCAGCACCCATTTTCTTTTATGCTCAATAGATCGTCATATTGCCTCCCTAATTTTTCTAGAATAAAAGTGGATTCCTCAACAGGATTGAAATATTCAATCGGCATTCTAATAAATGGCGTACGATTCTTACCCCAATATGTACCGCATGTTTCAAGCCCCAAAAACTCTTTTGCAATGACATAATCTAGCCTTTCTGTTGCAACAGATAAATCATGATATGGTATCCACCAATTAAAATCACTCATAGCCACAAACTCTTTTGCAATACTGTTGTATAGGATTTGACAAATACTAATCCCTTCAAAATCATCTTGTGTGACAACAAAATCAGACTGTCTTAATTTGTGCCCGTTTTTATCTGTTGTACCAATTTCAAATTCTTCACTTTTCAACAATTGGACTGTTTTCATCACATTCAATTCCCCCTTTATTTCTTACATGAACATGCTAAAATATTTTTGAAGGCATCTTATTTCTTATGCCCTTCACCAATACGATCACTCATCACACTTCCCCTTTCTGTTGCCTTATAGCAATGGAAAGGGATTGTTTTGTAAAGCGGCTTTTACTCTCTTGCATAGCATTTTGAAGTAATTTCAACTTTGTTTCTTTGCAAAGAACTCTCCATACAGATACACCGATTTTCATTTTCTTGCCTCCCTTTTATAATTCTTCTCCACACTCATGACAAACCGTTATAGATTCATCTGTTCCCTTGATTTCGATTGTTTGATTATCTCCATGTGTACAAGAAATCTCTTTGTCTTCTATCTGTTTTTTCATGTGAATTACAACTTCTTCAATGCAGTAATAACATAGCCTTCCTAACGCAAATCCTTCCGCGGCAATTTCTCCACACGCTCTACATTTATAATCTTCCATGTGATTGCTCCTTTCTTTCCTAAAGGACTAATTCACTAAGCTGACAGCAATCAACGCACTAATTAAGACCAAACCAATAAATTGCATGGTACTTTTTAATGATTGGATCAATGCTTTTTCTCCTTTCTAGAGGAATGATTTTAAAAATAGGCGTTCTTCCATATGACTTCCTTCTAAAATCCAAATAGGATACCCGAAAATAAGTAAGTGAAAAGCATCATAAAAATTGAGGTTGCAAAGAAACCATAAAACCAAATCTGATCGGAAACATTTTCTTCAATACCAAAGTAACAATTTAACTTTTTGTAATTTTCTGAAATAGATAAGTAAAATTTTTTGAGGAATTTAAATTTAAGGTGAGGTTGTGTTAAAATAGGCTCACCAGACGTAATTTTGATTAGGATTTGTTTCATAGCCATTCTTCCTTTCTTAAATTATGTTGGCCCATAAGAGGAAGGTGTTTTTCCAGGCTGGCAGGCGCGGAAACATCTTTCTCTTTTGTTTTTTTACTTTTTATTTTTCGGTTCACCAAACCATTCATGCATTGCGTCAATCGATACAAGCCAAGACCTTTGATCCCGTTTATATATGCGGTTTGGATCACGCGGCGGTTCAAAATATTTAATCAAACCGCGTTCAATCATACTATCAATTTGTTCTTCTTTTGCTAAAGATGGTTTTACTTTATTTTTTACTGTTTCATAGGGTATTCCCCATCTTATAGCCGCTTCTTGAAGAAACATATACTTATCAATTTCCTTCATTAACAAATCCCTTTCTAAATCTATAAATATTTTTATATGAACCTCCTTTCAAATTAAATTTAACCTATATAGGTTAAAAATTCAAGTGTTTTCCTATTTTTTCTTTCGAATTTTTTCGACAAATAAAAAAATCCCTATAAATATAGGGATTTCAATGAATAGTAAATTACATGCGGCTAAAATGATTCTTCAGCTTCTCTTAATTTTTTAACGTTCTCATTTTTACAAGTGACCTCTTTAATATCCCAAAGCTCTCCTTTATTAAAAACAACAACTTCCCTTTCCAAATGTAATCCTAAGGAAGAAGTATAATTCTGCTCTACTACTTCTTTAAAAGGACATAAATTCTCATAAAACAATATATTTTCCATAGGAACTTCTACGGAAACTTGAATCTCTTTACGATGACGGTTAGAATCAATGGAAAATGAGGATAACATATTAGTTTTTATCTTGGATGAATCTTTGTAGAAATAATCTAGTTCATTACGATTCAATCCTCGATATAATAATATACTGTTTGTATTAAATTCTTTTTTAAGTCTTTCTTGTGTTACATTATACAAACGAACAATTTCTGTTTTCATAGCTTGTTCAATCATTTCATAACCTAGTTTATTTTTAATTTTATTAATAATTTTTTCTCGGTAACCAAATGTTACGTTACATGAAACATTAAAAGTCGAACAAACCATTTCCGTTAGTAAGAATTTTGCTTCCTGTTTATCATTACTACCACTAACCCATGAAGGTATATTTTCGAACAACTCCTCTAGTTCGGGCCAATTACCAAACATTAAGTAATCTAGATGTTTATTTTTAATATATATTCTTTCATCTAAATTCATTTTTTCCCCACCCTATTCCCTTAAAACTCTTAAAAGCCCGCTTTTTAGATATATAATACCTAGCTACTTACCATTGAATTGCCTCTTCTTTAATCCCTGTAATGTAATTTATAAAATAAGGTTTTACGTATTGGCATTCATCCCATTCTATATCGACTGTTTCAATTGTATTTTCATAATCTGGGTATACCCGCCATATTTTCTGTTTCACTTTAGATTCAACCCATAAGTCATCAAAATTACTTATTACAGCATCAAACACAAAATGTACTTTTTTCGACCTTTTATCCGCTTTTGGGAACACACCATAATTCACTAACAATATGTATGGGACATATTTCATCGTTAATCCTTTATATAGCCAAATGTTTCGTTCATTTGCTTTTTTTATCATGGATTTAAACTCGCTTTCATATAGTTTTGTTTCCATGATTTCTTGGCATTTTAAAAAAGTACCCCATAAGTTAGCTAATACTGTCTTCTTTATATTCTCAGCGTTCACTCTGTCTATTTCAGTTGGTGCAAAATCCTCATATCTTTTACGATTCTTTAAGATGGTGGGACAATTAGATCGTTTAGGATAATGCGCGAAATGTGGTTTTTTATCTGATGTAGCTTCTGCTCTTATATACATTTCTGTATTACATACATCACAAGTGGCATCTAGACCAGGGTATTTCACTTCCCAATCTTTCACATGAATTTTCTCATTTGTTTCTGGATCAATAACATGATACCCCATTACTCTTCCCCCTTAGTATTACTTTTGTTTTTCTTTATTTTACCATCTGAATTTCTTTTTTTTTCAAAAAATAACAGGATGTTTACACTCCTTTTATTTAATTACAATTTGAGCTTCCAGCATCACTTAAAGGAGAATCTTCACGATTACTTAGTAAATTATTACAGTAAATTTCATCGTATAGACTTATAATTATCTTATAAATTGTTGATTACAAAACTAAATGAGAGGTTGGGGCGTGATGAATCATCGTAGAAATCCATTATTAGAATCTATTCAAAAAAGTGAAGCAATGCCTAAATCTATAGCAAAATCTAGCCAAAGAATTGACAAAGCTAATTCCATAACAAACACCATAAAGAGTATTGATGACAAAGCCAATTCTGTAGCAAACACCATAAAGAGTATTGATGACAAAGCCAATTCTGTAGCAAACACCATAAAGAGTATTGATGACAAAGCTACTTCTGTAGCAAACACCATAAAGAATTTTGATAACAAAGCTACTTCTGTAGCAAACTCTATAAAGAGTATTGATGACAAAGCCAATTCTGTAGCAAACACCATAAAGAGTATTGATGACAAAGCTACTTCTGTAGCAAACACCATAAAGAATTTTGATAACAAAGCTACTTCTGTAGCAAACTCTATAAAGAGTATTGATGACAAAGCTACTTCTGTAGCAAACACCATAAAGAGTATTGATGACAAAGCTACTTCTGTAGCAAACTCTATAAAGAGTATTGATGGCAATATTCAATCAGGATCAAAAAATAGGCAAACTCTTATTGAAATCTTGACGTCAAGCGCACAAAATTCACTTATTTATCGATTAAATCAATTCATATTAGATAGTAATATCGTACAAAATGCACTTAATGAAATAAGAAAAAAGGACCAAATATATTTACAGCAAACAGAAAAAATATTAGAAAATTTAAACGGTGCATTCAAAAATTGGGATTTTACCAAACGTTTAAATGCATTACAAGAAATTGCTCAAAGTGAAAGAAATATTGCTTTAGAAGTTAAAGTCATTTTTCTAGAGCTAGATTTCCCTCCACATGACGATTTATTTCCAAATGAAGCAAAGGAAATAATAAAACGATATCGTACAAATGATTTAAATGTAGTTCAAACATATGTCGAAGAGCTATTTTTAAATAAATTTGACGAATCAGCTTTGATTAATATGAAATCTAAATGGAATGGATTTGAATGGTTAAATAACCGAATTTCTATCTTAGAGCAAGTTATTGAGGGACATTTAGCTGGTTACTATAATTTGACGGTGCCTACATTATTGGCACAAACAGAAGGTATTGTAGCACAAGGTTTTGAACATGTAGGAAACATGAACGGGCGTAAATTAAAAGAATTTTTATCTGATTTGCTATCAGATGATAGTACTTATTCATTTGATAACCAGGTTAAAGCCTTTTATACAAGTAAAATATTAGCTGGTTTTGAGCATGGAAAAGAGATAAACTCTAGCCTAAGTCGTCATGCGATATTACATGGAGGGGATAGTCTCTATGGTACTAAAGTTAACTCTTTGAAGTGTATATTGATATTTGACTATCTACTTGAACGATTAAACAATCGTGACAGTATGGCTAATTAAAATCATAGTAGATTACTAACTGGATAAATCCCCTTTATTTTACTATTTGATTTTTTTATTTTCAAAAAAATAAAGAGTTATGTATATACATAGCTCTTTATTAGTTAATCACAGCTTGAACTTCCAGCATCACTAGAAGAAGAATCGCCACAATTACTTGATGGATTATCATTATTTGAGTGAAATGTAAATGTAGTTACAACAGGTGATATATAGTCTGAATTTTCATCTGTATAAGTAGAAAATTTTGTGGATTTCTTGCGTTGTTTACTCTTAAATAGTGGTGAATCATTGTAATAAACTTCATCATATCGATTTTCAAACGCATCTTTTCGTAATTCTCTAAGTTGCACCCTTTTACTTTCCTGTCTTTCCTCGATCTGTTGAGCATTCTTTTCTAAAAAACGGTATAAAAGTCTTATAAAGCGCCATACCAGGAATATAACTATAACGAAAATACAAGACAGTTTTATAATTGTCATAGCTCTATCTCCTTTATCTCACAACGATTTTCACTTTTGCACCGTCCGGTAATTTCTCCACTTTATTCCCAATGTACGAACCAGCACCACGATTATCAGCTGGTTTTATATGCCTTATATCAGCACCTTTACCGCCTTCCCTACACATAGCCATAGGGTATTCATCCCGATCATATCCTTTTTTCGTTGGAACATTTGCTAAAGACTCTTTTCTTCTTTCAGCGGCTCCATCCCGATCAATTGTACAAATATCTGTCTTGCCATTTGCAATCGCGTCTTTAATATGTGCCGCTGTTTCTGGATACTTATGTGATGGAAACTCTATAACTTGTGCAATTTCTTGTGTTCCACTTGTTTGTTTTGCAGGATTTGAATTTTGAATTGCTGAACATCCCGAAAATAGTAATCCCATTACTAAAAAACTACTTATCGTCCTTTTAAAATTCATTATGCTCCCCCTTATGAAAATCTTAATCGAATTGGCTAAACACGTAATCATAAAATGCATCTGCAACATTCTCTACAAGATGATAAGAAACATACTTCTCCAATGCTTTCATTAACATAGGCTTTTCATCTATAAAATTAATCGTGTAATCCATTAAGAAACTCCAATTCCAGGATGGAATTGCAATCAAACAACTATGTTTCATTTCATGTTCACAAAAATAAACCGTTGGTGATCCACATTGCTTTAATACTTCAAACTCAACACACTCCATTTGTTATCCCCCTTACTCTATAGTGTGAAATCCTCCATTGTTTTACGAATTTCATCAGCTTCTACACCAATGTACTGTAGTGTTTGTCTTTGCGTCGCGTGACCAAATAACTTCATTAAATAGTACACATCTTTCATTTTTTTATAATACTGATAGCCAAACGTTTTCCGCATACTATGGGTACCCCAATGTTCTGAATCAATCCCACAAGCCTGTGCCGCTTTATGCAAAAACGTATGAGCCATTTGTCTTGTGATCGGCTTATCTCCTTGACGACTTGGGAATAACCAATCGGAATCTGCCATGTTACTTGTATATTTCGCAATTTCTTGTTGTAAAACCGTATTGAAATATACTTCTACGGTTGTATCTGTTTTTTCCATTTTAATTTTTATAACATGCTTCCCTCGAACATCTTTTACACGTAATCGTAAAATGTCGCTGATACGTAAACCTGTATTAATTCCAAAGTAAAATAAAAAGTAATTTCGATATGAGGAATTTTGCAAAAGCCAATCTTTCATTTCTTCAATTTTTTCTATTGAACGAATTGGCTCTTTTGCCCCAGGTTTTCGTCCCCCTTTCGTCATAAAACATGACCTCCTAAAACTATGTTGTAAGCTATAATATGTAAAACTTAGTTTAACTATAACTATAATTTGTTAAACTTACAATCTTTTTCTTTTCATTTTATAGCGAAAAAAACCAGTAATACCATAGAAAAACGCATGATATCACTGGTTTTTATGAGTTTAACATTTTGTATGTTTTGTAAAACTTATTTTTTCTTTGTAATCTTTAAATATGTTCAAAAAGGTGTACCTTTTGAAGTTTGTTTTTTAAGGGAAGTTTTTTGAATAAAGTTATTTCGAAAAAATTGTTAATTTACCACTAAATCAATATCTACAATGTTAGTACTAGTAAATATTATTTTGAATTTTAAACAAACTTAAAATTCAAAATAATATTTATAAATTTCTTAATGTTTACACAATTAATTGAGTACTGTATTGTTTTAGCTAATTGAAAAATATTAAAGACATTGAAAGGGGAAAATTCGCATGTTAAGTAAAAAAGTTGCTTTTTTTAGTCTAGCTACTATAGTTTTTATGAGTGGAACAGCTAATGTAGCATCTGCAATGGAGCAAAGTTCAACTCTCGATTATCCTATTTCTTCTATTGAATCTACAAAAAATACTGATACATTTTTAGATAAATTGATAGATTTTAAAGACAAAGAAAAAGAAGCAAAAAATTATGGAAAGAACCTTCCTAATCATAGAGATAAAATTGTAGTAACACCAAAAGCAAAAGAAGCTTTTAATAACTATGAGCAAAATGGAACAAGGATTAATCAAGCTTTAAGAGAAGGGAAAGTAGATGGATATCCTAAAGAGTATGTAAAAGTAGCAAAAGAATACGCTGCAGAAATGGATAAAGTATTTAAACAAAATACTGCTAGTGTACCAGATACAATTATAGTATATAGATATACAGATGAACAACAGTTTGGAATTGCCCCGGGGACATTTTTTCCCAAAGATCCAAAAAACCCAAAAGAAACTATAGTTAATAAAGAATCAATTGAAAAATTCAAGAAAAAGTTTGAAGGGAAAACTGTTAAAGACAACGGTTTTACAAGTACGTCACTAGCTATTCTTGATAAATATCTAGGAGAAAAGCCAAAAACAATTCGTATGGATATTGAAGTTCCAAAAGGAACACATGCTGTATATATGGGAAATGAATATGCGGAATTAATATTACCAAGAAATGCTCCATTAAAAATTAAAAAAGTTTCAGGAATTGTTGAAAAAGGAAAACTAATTGTAAAAGTTGATGCAAGTGTGGTAAATAAATAGTTTAATAAAGCTTGAGATGAAGAATTATGAAAAAAGATTTACTGGGATGTTTGGGCTTCTTCATTAATTGTTCCAATACTAATTAATGGGTATACCCCTCCTGTTTATATTGAAAGTAATTCCTTATAAAAAATTATCCCTAGATAAATCTAGGGGTACTTTTTTATAAATGAATTTAATAGATTCTTGTAATGGATAGTCTCGCCACATAGCCATCGAGTTAAGAAAAGCAAATACCTTAAAAACGGATATTTTATGCGTTTTGCTTTTTATTGTTTTGGGATAACTGTTTTTTTTAGCTTGATAACGATGCAACGAGACGCCTAGAAGAACATTTTAAATACTCTTATTGTTTTTTAGTAACATATTTAATTCTTTAGCATCTTTTTTTGTATTTAAATAGGATATAAGCCAAGAAAATGCATATATCAAAACTATACTTTCGAAAAAATCAACAGTTGGAAAGGTTGCTATCCAATGGTTATATATAGATATAAGAAAAATAACTACAATCATTATGAAAAAATGAATTACTAAAGCAAATACATAGCTTATTCTTTCAACATCAAAAATAAATGTGAAAATACCTGCACAAGCAGAAATTAACAGAACACTTATTATTTCAGTTTTTGTAATAAAGGTGCTATTGTTTCTCGATAGTAAAACTATCATATATATAAATGATCCCGTTCCTAAGCCTTTATATAGTCGTTCTTTTAATTTCAATATTTTTTTCCTTTCGTATTTTTTTATGACTGTAAGGTAATATTCTTTAATTTTGATTGCATATAAAATGTATATAAGATTCCTCCAAAAAATAAACCTACAGACAATCCACTTATAGCAGAATACATTACATTAAATGCAATATCATCATAAAATGATGAAGATACTTCTAAAGTTACATTTAAAAGATATTTCACAAAAAAGTTAATCAAAATAATTATTAATGGCAAATAACATTTCTTTCTAAAAATAACTGTGTCTTGTTTAAAATAAATTTGATATTTTTTATATAACAAATATCAAATTAAAATGCCTGGAAGAATGAAAATAGTATAGCTTATTAAACAATACCCTAGGTGAGAAAATTTATTAATAATTTTCTCCAAACCCCACATCATAAAAATCACAGGAACAAGAAACATTTTAGACAAATTAATCGGTCTTTCTTGAGAAATAGCAATACCTCTTTTTATTAAAATAAATAATAATATCCATACCCATAATGGAGTTCTTATAAGCACTTCTTTAATCATTGTATCTCCTCCTTTGTTTTTATTAATATTTACATTAAAGGAGATATAAAAAAATAAGTTTAAACATAAGTGGTAAAAATCAATACATATGTGGTTATTTAGAATACTGTTTTAGCTTATTTTTTAAAGAAGAAACATATTTTCTTGATACAATTAAATTTTCGCCATTTGAAAGCAGTGCTTCTAGATTTCCACTCGTCTTAGCCGAGAATTTATTTAAAAAATGGATATTGACAATTGTAGCCTTTGAAATTCTAATAAAGTTATCTGGAAGTGTATATTGCAATTTATATAAAGGACTTTTTATCTCAAATATATTTTCTTTTGTATAAATAAACACTTTTCTTTCAAGGTATTCCAAATAATAAATAGTTGAACAAGAGATTTTTTCTTGTTCATTTTTTTGGATAGAATTTACTATTAAATAATCATCAGAACTATTCTCTATTGTGGATACCATATCTAGAATGAAAGATGTAACTTTATGAACGTAAAAAGTACAAGATTCTTCTTTAAGTTTTTCAATGATGTTAATATTTACTTTCATTTGTTATCCTATGTTCCTTTCTTCAAAATACATTCTATCGTTAGTTTGAAACACAGTTTTATCAAATTCAAAATAGTATTTTATATGAATACTATTAAGAAATCTATCAACATATTTCATTTTTCATCGCACCTTGATTATAATCATCGTAACATTATTTTTAAAACACAACTTACCATATTACCATCAATTTAAGAAATGTATTCTTCTCTAAAAGGATAAAATTGTGTTGGAAATATAAAACGGAGATATTCCCGTTTTGGGGTATCTCCGTTTTGTTAGCTTGATGGCGATGTTTCCTTACCCCTACAATTGACTTATGGGACAACCTCATTTTTCACCTTCTATTCTAACTAACAAGTCGTGAAATTCGTTTCTTCTTCCATGAAAGTTTATAGTATCCGTATTGCAAAAGTAAATTCACAATAAATGCAGCTGGATATCCAATCCATATTCCTTTTATACCAAGATTTGTATGATAAGAAAGGTAATAAGCAACTGGGACTTCTACAAGCCATATTGATACGACCCCGATAACAGTGGGCCATAGTACAGTTCCACTTGCTCGCATTGTTGCACCAATAATTTGAGCATGACCAAAAATTAAGTAACTCCAAAGTGTAATCATCACTAAACTATGTGCAATTTCGATTGTATTCGGGCTCGTTAAGAATAACGATAGGATTTCTCTTGAAAACAAGTAAATAAGAGTGATTAATATTCCACCGATTATATAGTTCATAACAATTCCAGCGCGAATAACTTTCTGTAATCGATTAAATTGATTCGCACCAATGGATTGTGCAGCAAAAATGGATACCGTAATTCCAAGACTGACTGCCGGCATCTGAACATAACTTGCAACCTGGTTCACAACCCCATATGCAGCAGTTGCATCAGATCCGAAGCGATTCACAAATGCGATTACCGCAATCTCAGATAACGAAATAAGTATCATATTAATACTCGCTGGAATCCCAAGGCGTAATAATAGTTTTAATAAATCCCAATCCATACGAAGATATTTCCGTACTGTCTCATCTAGTTGCAGTGGATGATTCTTCTTCTTTAAATAAATAAGCATAACAGCAAATGTTACAATGGTTGAGATAACAGAAGCATAAGCGGCCCCATACACATCAAACTTCGGTATTCCTAGCCAGCCAAAAATTAGAATAGGTAATAAAATCATATTTAAAGCTGTACTAACAATTAAGAAATAAAATGGTGTTTTAGAATCTCCTGTACCTCGCATAAATGTTGTATAGGCAAAATATAAGAATAAAACTGGCATAGAAATAAATAAAATACGCGCATAATGCACACTCATATCAATTATATTTTCTGGCGTACCCATAAGGCGCATAATATTTAGGGCAAATATACTTCCCACCACTGCCAAAATAGCTCCTATTATAAAGGTAAAAGTCAGCGTCGTACCAACGATAGCTTTTAAACGATCTTCATTACGAGCACCAAATGCCTGACCAATTAAAATCGAACTACCTGATCCAATCCCAATTACAAATGATACAAGTAAAAAGAATAATGGGAAAAATGCTGAAATAGCAGCTAAATCATTCACACCAAGCCATCGCCCTACCACTACCATACCAAACAATTGTCCAACTGATTGTAATATATTACTTAAAAGCAAGGGAACTAAAAACATAGACATGGATTTCCATATTGGTTGCCCTTGATTTTGTGATTTTGCACTCTCTTGAATATTATCTGTAGATGATTTCAAATTTCATTTCTCCTTTTATTAGGGGTACTATGTCATTCTGGGAATTGCACGCGAAAAACAAAAAGAGATCTTAAACCCAGCTTTATTATTTGTAAACATTACTCTATATTAAATAACCAAAATTGTTCACCTATTTCAGAGTTAAATTTAGTGATGGATTTTAGCCAACTTTAAAAAAAATCCTTATGCCCCCAAAAAACAAGATATAAACGACTAACTGAATAACGATAAGCAGTATAAAACTGATAGGTTATTAGATAGAATTTTCATACCAATCACCACATGCTCCACAAATTCTTCAGCCACAATAGTATTGCTTTATTTAATACCTATTTTTAATTTAAAGGTTTCAATTTCATCGACTGCCTTGTTATATCCTCCAGCATTTTTTAAAGATTCTCCAATTCTATGGCTATTTTTTATATAAATATCATTCGATAACACATGCATTGCTGTATTACGTAATATTTCCGGAGTAAGCAAATTACGATCTAACTGGACTCCGGCTTCTAATTCTTCTATTCTTTGAGCAACTATAGGCTGATCTCCCATAACTGGAATAACTAGCATAGGAACACCAAAATATAAGCTTTCACTGGAACTATTCATTCCCCCGTGTGTAATAAATAGATCAGTTTGTTGTAGAATATCTAATTGAGGAACGTAATTATATAACTTAAAATTAGAAGGAATATTATCTAATTGACTAATATTATTTTGTTCCCCTATAGTTAATATGACAGTAACCGAGCTATCTCGAAATGCTTCAAAACATGTGTAATAAAAGTCGGGTTGCTGATTAAATACTGTTCCCATAGAAATAAAAATCAGCTTGTTTCCCTTTTTCTGTTCTAAGGAAAAAGAATCTACATCTTTACGCTGTGCAATAGAGGGCCCGACAAATATATAAGAATCATCAAATTCTTCGACATTTGGTTGATACAATTTTGATGTATATACAATTGTAATATCCCCTGAGCATGTCATCACATTCTGTTTTTCATTAAGAGTAATTCCATAAATATCTTCCCATTTTTTCAAAATACACATGACTTCCTGATATAAAGGGGATTTTTTATTTTCTTCTCCATGATTTTTCATAAGAGTAGAAGCTATCTTTTTAGTAATGGCAAATGTTGTACATGAAGAAATTTTAGGTAATTGTAATACTTCTGCTATGATCCATCCAACAGCGAAATTATTATCATATATAACATAATCGTATTCTTCTTCCTTTACTTCTTCTAAAATTATCTCTATTATTTTATCCATGGATTTTACCATGTGTAATAATAGTTCTTGAGAATCTATTTGCCCACTCATTCTTTTTACCATGTCTATTTGTGATATGAAATTTTCATATGGTCGAAACAAAGCTCCTGTATTCTCTATTTTACTTCTATACTTTTCTACGCAATAGTAAATAACTTCCTCGCCTCTTTTTATTAGTTCTTCGACAAGTGCAATTGTCGGATTAATATGTCCTTCTCCTGGAAAATTAAACATTAGAACTTTTGCCATATTATTGTTCCTCCCCTAAAGTTTAAATAACTATTCTATTATTACTAATATCAATCACGTACTGATATTTGAAGTAAAGGTAAAGATTTTCTCCTTTCATTTTAATGAAATCACTTGTGCTATTAAATGGAAAAAACAATTAAGAAACAAAGTAGATATAAAAAATCAAATAATTCCCTCTCTCTATTTCTCTCATGTATAATAAAAAATAACTAAGAGTAGAAAGGGCTGAATTATGCGCAGATATCAATATTTTTAATCTACCCATCACCAATATAATGGAGGTAAAAGTATTGATTACAGAATTATACACACAAAGATTACATTTAAGAAAAACAGAAGAATCCGATTCATTAAGCTTATTTAAAATATGGTCTGATCCAGATGTTACGAAATTTATGAATATTATTAATTTCACTACTGAGGATCAAGCAAAAGACATGATTAAATTTCTAAACGATCTGGCTCAAAGCAATAAGGCGCTCCGATTTACTATTATCGAAGCAAAATCTAATCAAATCATTGGTTCATGTGGTTATAATTTCTTAGATTTCGAAAACTCTAAAACTGAGATTGGTTATGATATTTCAAAAGCATTTTGGGGCAAAGGATATGCACCTGAAGCAATCTCCGCTTTATTAGACAATGCATTTACTAATTTAAAGCTAAACCGTATTGAAGCAAAAGTTGAACCTGAAAATCTAAATTCCATAAGTGTTTTAAAAAAATTAAAATTTACATTAGAAGGAACGCTAAGAAAAAGTGAAAAATCAAATGGAAAATTCATTGATTTAAGTATCTATTCGAAATTAATAACTGATTAATTTCTGTCTCTCCCCTATACTTCAGTGAAGTATAGGCTCTTTTTATTCCTTAAGAAAATTCAAATTGTAAGTCAATAGAAAATTGATTTCGTTTCTAGTTACTAATCTACAACTCAAAACCATCTATAAAGATACAACTTTATAGACACACAAAATACTTCCCACGTCTTCGAACACATAATAATAAAAACCCATTGCTCTCATGTACACATACTGAGATTAATGGGTTTTATCAGTTTAACATTTGTATGTTTTGTAAAACTCATTTCCACTTTAATTTTTAAACATGCTCGGAAATTTGCACCTTCTGGGATAATTAAAAAATTATTAACTGTATCTTCATATATGTTAGTAGAGATTTTGAATTAAAGGTTACATATGGTAAAATAATAATGAAATTACATATAAAGGGAGATTGATATTATTGCCGATTTCAGAAAAAATAGTCATTTCCAAAACCGCGAGGGACTTATTTGTAAACCGAAATAATAGAGCATTATTAATTTACAGTCAGCACCCAAAAGAAAAATTCCCAATCTTATATAAATTGGCAAAAATCCATTTAAATAGTAATGCTAGAGAAATTGATAAGGTATTTGAAACCCTTCAGCGGAAAGAAATATTATTATTAAATGAAATGCTAGGTAATGTTATTAACATATGTAGGAACGAGTGGATTGGCGACGTTGATCCATATGCAATTATTGAAAATGAAAAGGAAAGAAAAACTTGCTCACTATGTAAACAAAAAAATAATAAATTAGTTTTTCATATAAAAAATAAATTTAATGGAAGAAGAATAAATGTTGGTAGTTCATGTATTAATGACTTTTCTTCTTTAGAATATCCTTCAGGGGTATCTAAGAAAGAAGTAATGAGAAGTGCAAATCAAAAATATAAATTGCAGAATTTAATTTTCATGTTCCCTGGTATTGAGGGCATTGTTAACAATTGGGGAAAAGAATTAGAAATGTATGAGATACTCATCCCTCACAAAATAGAACAGGAATACTTGGAAACAGGAAAAAAATTAAAGAATTCATATGATAATTATATTAACGGGAAAGTTAATATAATAGATGCTGGAACAATAAAAAAATATTTAAATGACAGAAAAGAATTTTTGGCTAAAATGAGTAAATACGAAGAACTCAATAAAAATCAGGATTTTATTGTAACAAGGAAAATGGCAAATTGGTTACAGCGCAGGCATGATTTTAAAACAATTGAGATATTAAAAATTAAAGGATATATAACAAAAGAAAGTGCATATAAGGTTTTAGAACCCAATTTTATAGAGTCGTTAATACCAAAATTTAATCGACATTTTCAAAAAAATAATATACAAATCGTAAGTTATAATAAAGAGTATTCTTATTTTAAAATAAAACCTTTTTATAACCTTAATTTTCATTTAAAAATAAGCTGTTATAAATTAATAAGGACTTTTAGTTCATTAATATTCGATAATAAACCAAACATAGCTCCTAGTTTAAAAAATATCTTTCAAACTGCAGAATTATTTTCTGAGGTAGAACAAGAAATTGTGATTAATGAGCTGAATAGAATTAAATCCAATATAACTATGAAGTTACTTCATTTTGGGTATGATTACGACCATTTTGAATATAATGAATTAGACTTATTTGATAAGAGAATTAATAAATTTATTGTAGTAAAAATGAATAAGTTTCTTGAAGAATTTAAGGGTGTCGCTTTTGGTCTAATGAACCCCGAGGAAATTGAAAAATATGTAGATTACGAGTTAAATGGTAATTCAAAAGCATACACTCATGAAGAATTGTGGGCAATCCGTGATAGAAGAGATGATACGACCGAAGAAAACTAGACGAAAGTAAGATATGTAGAATTCCTCATACAAAAAACAACTATTTTTTATCTTCATCCTTGATTGAAGTACAGAAACAAATTTAGAAATATGCAATATTGCATAAAAACGCCCTGTTACTCTTGCTATAATTTTAAGTGTAAAAGGTTGCATCCAACATTTTATAATTTTCTATATTCATAAATATAGAGACCCTAATCACAGGAAAAAGGGAAGAATATTGGTGGTTCTTCTCTTTTTCCTTATTTTTCAACTGTTGAATCATATATTCTATAATATAAAATATGTTTATTAATGAAACCTGTTAAAATACAAACTTTTAATTAGCAAACGAGAAATAAACACTTCGTTATTATTTCTGCTATATTTAAAGAACGTTTTTCTAATACAATAAGAAAAACAAAAAGAACTTGTAGAAATCACTACAAGTTCTTTTTGCTTTAAAGCGAATACACGGGACACATAAATTATCTCATTATTCATAACGGGGAAACCATATTGATTACGGCTTGATTCCATTATATAACAAATATTAACATCCAGAGTTTTAATATTTGAAAATTATGTGAATTAATATATAAAGGTCCACCCTTCCTCTAAAAATCCCATTTGTTGATTTTATATAAATCGTTTTAAATCAACATTGATATCATAATAAATTAGTAAAAATATATACATAGGTAAATAGAGAAGAATGGTGCATTCTTACAGAAGAACATATAATCAAATTCAGGATTAATTAGTTATAAGAAAATGAAATTCATATTATAACTAACTATAATTCTTGAATATATGTAAATGAGGTTTTCTTATCTTTTTTATTTATGTGATAAAGAAATTAGATATAGAAAAATTAAACAAACGTTTGTTTAAAATATTTTAGTTATGAATCTATGTGTGAGATATGATAGATAACACAGTTATAGTTATTAATTTTTTGCTTAGTAAATTACTCGTTTATTATATAAATTTTATACAACAAAGAAAAAAGCGCCCGCTATCGGTGCTTCCTATAAAAATTTATCGCTACAAGTTTTTCTTAATGCTTTTTCTTCATGAGAAGTAATTAATTTTTATACTTTTTCCAATATTCGTAACCACTATTTGTAATTCAATCCAAATTTTATTGATACCATTACAGTTACAGGTATATTAAAATCCATTTGAAACATCGCTTTTGGGAATGCAATTGCTATTATAATCGCAATTTATTTTCTACAAACTGATTGGGTTGCAACCCAAATTGCGGCTTTATTCCGCAGACCTTAACAAATTGTTAAGGTCCTTTTTTATTTGTCCTTTAGTTGCAAAAAAATAAAGTTTTCATTCTGGGGGTATCTTTAAATCTTAGCTTGATGGGCAAGGGGTACCGCCACATCGCCATCAAGCTAAGAGAAGACAACTACCTTAAAAATGAAATTTTGTGCTAACTTGTAATAAAAAAGCTCATTTTTTCTTTTTGGGTAAATCTGTTTTCTTAACATGTATGGTGACCCATTTAGCTTGTTATAGAATTTATATTTGCATATCCCGGAATAAATATAAAAGAACACGCATTTGTGTTTAAGAATATATTTCCCAAAAAACGAGTTAAGGAATCGGACGTGTCATTTTATATTATGAATGACTATAGAATAGTATGGTAAAGAGAAATGTAATTTCAGATCACTCAATAGTTATAATGATAAGGAGGATTTTAGTGAAAAAACTTACTTTTAAGGATTTGAATTCGCCGGAAACCATGCGTAATCCCATTATGTTCTATAAAAACCTCATCAAGCAACAAGAGCGTTTTTTTCAAATTGATGACTTTTATGGCATGGGAGGGACATGGGTCGCATTACACTATGATGATGTGATTACTATTCTGAAAGATTCTCGTTTTGTCAAAGATTTACGGAAATTCACATCACCCCATGATAAGCAAAACCCAAATTCGGAAAATACAGCTGCAAGTAAACTGTTTGACTGGTTGATGAATATGCCGAATATGCTTACGGTAGATCCACCTGATCATACTCGCCTACGTCGTTTAGTCTCTAAAGCCTTTACACCACGTATGATAGAGGATCTTCGTCCCCGTATTCAGCAAATTGCCGACGAATTGTTGGTTGCTGTACAGGAACAAGGAAAGATGGAAATTATTTCAGATTTTGCTTACCCACTACCCATTATTGTTATTTCAGAGATGCTCGGGATTCCCGCCACTGATCGAAACCAGTTCCGTGAATGGACACAAATACTCATGAACGCCTCTGTGAATCCTAGTCAAGGAACTGCAGTTACAACAACACTTGAAAAATTTATTCAATATATTGAGGTATTGCTTAACGAAAAGCGTCTAAATCCTAATGCTGATTTGATAAGCGAGCTCGTTCAAACAACAGAGCAAGAAGACAAGCTGAGTAATAACGAGCTTCTCTCGACAATTTGGCTGCTCATTATTGCTGGACATGAAACGACAGTTAATCTAATCAGTAATAGTGTACTAGCATTACTTCAAAATCCCGAACAAATGAATTTACTAAGGGAAAATCCTTCCCTGATTCCTTCCGCTGTTGACGAACTATTACGCTATTCCGGCCCAGTTATGTTTATTAGCCGTCTTGCTAGTGAAGATATGACAATACATGGAAAGAGGATTCGCAAAGGGGATTTAGTTCTACTCTCTCTGACTGCAGCAAATATTGATCCACAGAAATTTACTTATCCGGAAACATTGAATATTTCACGAGAAGAGAATAATCATTTAGCCTTTGGGGCTGGTATACATCACTGTTTGGGAGCTCCATTAGCACGTTTAGAAGGACAAATTGCATTAAGTACTTTGCTACTGCGGCTTCCTAACCTTCGCCTAGCAATTAAAACGGAGCAATTAAATTATAATCATAGTAAAATTCGTTCTCTTGTTAATCTGCCCGTTGTTTTCTGATCTATAATTACAATGGGGTTAAGCTGTTTTGAGTTTTTTGTTGAAAAAAATTGTTATATTGAAATTTTTTAGTACCTTCAGAATGAACTTTTTGTTAATTTGTAACAAAAAGTTCTTTTTTTCATTTTGGGGGTAATTCTGAATTCTTAAGTTGATGGGCATAGGGTAGCACCAACAAAACGCGAATTTCGTACGCTAAGCAATTTTTCACATAGAAAAAGCCGATTTCCTGTAAGCTAAGGGGGAATCAGTTTTTTACTGCTAGTTTGTTAGTGGTAGAAAGCAGGTTATAGAAAAGAGTGGCTGAACCCCTTATAGGTATGAGTTGAAGTTGTTGTAAAGCATCTTCATACATTCTCTACTGACTAACGTGACCTAATTGATGCTATGAGATACAAAAACACCCTGCATGTTTGAACCATGCAGGATGTTTTTAGTCTTTGTTTTTCATAATATAAGAAACCAGTCGAAGGATCTCAAGGTATAACCATACTAATGTCATCATAAGCCCTACTGCGCTGTACCATTCCATATACTTTGGTGCGCCACTATGAACACCATTTTCAATTGAATCGAAATCTAGTAATAAATCTAATGCAGCAACAATAATTACAATTGCACTTATGATGATACTAATTGTCCCACCTTGATGAATATATGGAACAGTCACCCCTAAGATGCCCAGTAAGAAAACAATAAGATACATAATAAGAATTCCAAGTGTTGCAGCCATTACAACTGAACGGAATTTTTTCGTTACTTTTACTATTCGAGTTGCATATAACACTAACATGGCAAATAAAATCGAAATTGTTAGTAATACGGCAATTAAAGCGATAGAATCACCAAAGCGCATTGTATAATATGCTGAAATACTTCCTAATAAAACCCCTTGTAATACTGCGTAAATCGGTGCGCAAATTGGGGATATGCGCGGAATGAATATAACCACAAAAGCGATAATTAGAGTAACTATTATAATTCCAATTAACACGGGTATTTTCATTGCCCCTTGTGTCATCTGTACGTAGGAATAGACAGACGCTCCAAGAAGTAAGATAAGCAAAATGAATGTTTTTACTATCGTTCCGCCAATAGTCATCGTAGAAGCATTTGTCTTCTCTTTATGAAATTTGTCTTTTTTTAATATTGGATTAGATGTTTTCATTATTTCCCCCTAAAATTTGTTTTGCGTTTAAAGTAAATTTTTTATATCTCTAGTTTCTTATCGATGATGCGGCCAGTAATCGCTACGAGTACAATTATTAACAAGCAAGTAAAACATAGACCAAAAATAGTGAAATCTTCATTAGGGTAAAATGATGTATCAAAAAAATTATTCTTATCCATTAACCCAGAACTCTTAATAGTAACTGCATATGTCTCTAACTTACTTAACACATTTATTATTATTGTTTGTATTGTTGAGAAAATAGCAACGAAAATGATGAATAAAATTATTTTACTCATCCATGACTTCACTGGAAATAGTCTTATAATTGCCAAGATAAAATAACAAGAAATAAGGATACTCATGAAATCGATTCCCCATAAAAGAAAAGCAAATATGTGTTGGAAGATTCCGTAACTATATAACTTGTGATATTCTTGTCGGAATTCCCCGGCTATTTCCCCACCATAAAAACTGGGATCATAACCAATTACTGTTCCATCATAAAGACTTTGTGAAAAATAATATGAAAAAATTAAGCCTATACCTAATAAAATAATAAACATTAATGTGAAAAATAATAAATTCGCATATATACATTTTGAGGTTGGGATGGCTGTATAACGAATCATAGAATCTTTTAATATTTTATTAAAAGAAGGTAGCGCTATGAAAAGAAGTAAAAATGCAGCTATACCAATTATTATCAGGAATATGAGTAATATTAAATCCTTTATAAACGGAGGTAGTACCCTTGAGAGTCTTATCGTACTAAACAAAAGAAGTAAAGAAATAATAATAAAACCAGAATAAAAGACAGCTAATTTTTTTCTATTACACTTATATAAATAGAGAAAAAGTTGATTCATTTCTCAAAAACCTCCCTAAACAACTCATGTACTGCTTTCCCTTGATGAAAACGAATTTCTTCTACGCTTTCATGTAATACAAAATTTCCATCTTTTAAAAAGATTACCTCATCAAATATATTTTCGACCTCTTCTATTAAATGAGTTGAAATGAGAATGGTACAATCTTCTCGGTAAAATTTAAGAATTAAATCTAGTACATGTTTTCTAGAAACAAGATCAATGCCACCCAATGGCTCATCTAATATATATAACTTTGCTTTCCTGGAGAAAGTTAAGATAAGTTGTAATTTTTCCACTTCACCTTTTGATAAAGCAACTATATGCTCTTCTAATGGCATTTTAAACTCAGCTATTAAGTCCATTGCTTGATGTAAATCAAAATCACTATAAAAATCCTGATAGAAAACTACAGCATCTTTTATCGTCATCCACTCGTCAAAAACAGGACTATCAGGCATAAATGAAACCATTTTCTTTGTTTCTATTCCTACCTTCTGACCTTCAATTGTGATAGTTCCTTTAGAAGGATAACGCAAACCAGCAATCATTTTTAATAATGTCGTTTTTCCGCTACCATTATCACCAACAAGACCAAT
>Ga0209463_1000332_pt1 | contig 40897 bp, 38 predicted proteins | sample AgamicMgSfrz_FD_187169 | JGI IMG/M metagenome (GOLD analysis project Ga0209463, IMG submission 187169) | Agave microbial communities from Guanajuato, Mexico - Mg.Sf.rz (SPAdes) (version 2) | ecosystem: Host-associated > Plants > Phyllosphere > Phylloplane/Leaf | place: Guanajuato, Mexico...
ACTACCGACCTATCACTTTTATTGTAAAAGAAAAGGGAGGAAAGAACTATGGCTTCGCCTGAAAATGTGATTTTAGTTCATGAAATTTCAAAGCTGAAAACAAAAGAAGAATTGTGGAATTCATATGAGTGGTATCAATTTATGAGGGATAATCATTCGGTTCATTATGATGAGGAGCAGGATGTATGGAATGTTTTTTTATATGATGATGTAAATCGAGTTTTATCGGATTATCGCTTATTTTCAAGTAGAAGGGAACGAAGACAATTTGCAATCCCACCTTTAGAAACTAGGATAAACATCAATTCTACTGATCCACCAGAACATCGCAATGTACGTTCTATTGTTTCTAAAGCATTTACTCCAAGAAGTTTAGAACAATGGAAACCTCGAATACAGTCTATCGCAAATGAACTTGTAGAACATATCGGAAAATATAGTGAAGTTAATATCGTTGAAGAGTTTGCTGCACCTTTACCTGTTACCGTCATATCCGATTTATTAGGAGTGCCAACAACTGACCGTAAAAAAATTAAAGAATGGTCGGATATTTTATTTATGCCGTATAGTAAAGAAAAATTTAACGATTTGGATGTAGAAAAAGGAATTGCGTTAAATGCATTTAAAGCATATCTTCTTCCAATCGTTCAAGATAAAAGATATCATTTAATCGACGATATTATTTCAGATTTAATACGAGCGGAATATGAAGGCGAAAGATTAACTGATGAAGAAATTGTTACTTTTTCTTTAGGTTTATTAGCCGCTGGTAATGAAACAACTACAAATTTAATTATTAATAGTTTCTACTGCTTTTTAGTGGACTCACCTGGAACATATAAAGAATTAAAAGAAAAACCTAAATTAATTTCGAAAGCAATTGAGGAAGTATTACGCTATCGCTTTCCAGTTACATTAGCTAGGAGAATTACAGAGGACACAAATATATTTGGACCTTTTATGAAAAAGGATCAAATGATTGTTGCATGGGTAAGCGCAGCAAATTTAGATGAGAAAAAGTTTTCACAAGCATCTAAATTTAATATACACCGAATAGGAAATGAAAAGCATTTAACCTTTGGTAAGGGCCCTCACTTTTGCTTAGGGGCACCACTTGCACGTTTAGAAGCTGAGATTGCATTAAGTACTTTTATAAAGACTTTTGAAAAAATAGAGTTATCTTCATCCTTCTGTTTAGAAGAATGTATATTGGAAAATGAACAAACATTAAAACATTTACCTATTCGATTGGAAGCTAAATAAAAATCTTAACAAGATGTATATATTTGCATCTTGTTTTTTGTTTCTCAATTGTGAGTTTTATAAAATTACCTTAATATGGAATTGTATAAAATGTAGAGGAGGATTCTTATGTTGACTTGTAATGGAAGTAAATCATTTCAAAAGTTTATTAAAGGTGTTACAGATCTTATGGAAAATTGTTTATTCGAAGAAGAAATAGTGTGTGGCATTGAAAAGTTACTAGAAGAACTTTTAGAAAAGAAAACATGGCTTCCGATAGAGAAACAGAAGGCGAATTCGGCTCAATATGCACGACACTTGCTATATGAAGACCCTTTAAAGCGTTTCGAAGTATTAGCTCTCGTATGGAAAGACGGCCAATCTACACCTTTACATGATCATGATGGTACATGGGGAGTAGAAGGCGTTTTTACAGGAAGGATAATGGTGCAGAACTTTATACAAACGAAGCAACTTGAAAATTCACTTGTGTATTTAACACATACAGGAAATCTTTATTTGAGAGAAGGAGAAACAGATAAAGTAATTCCACCAGCTGATTGTCATATTCTTGAAATAGGAAAAAGTGAAAGCGTTATCACAATTCATGTTTACGGAAAACGTTTGGAAAAGTTTAAAGTATTCGTCCCAACTGAAGAAAAGAATGTGTACATGTGTGAGACAAAATATATTAGTTATAATTCATAGTTTAAAATCCAAAGCTTTTTTTAAAAAGTTTTGGATTTTATTTATAATTATTTCTTGACCTGAAACGCTTTTCATAAATTATAAATAAGGAGTACTTCACGAAATAAGTATGAAAACGATACCTTTCGTTTAATATGAACGCGTGTATATATAGAAAGTGGTGAAGAAATAATGAAATTAATTGCAATTGATTTAGACGGAACTCTTCTTTCGGGGAATAAAATGATTAGTAAAGAGAATGCAGAGGCAATTCGAAAATGTCAAGAAGCAGGTCATGTTGTAGCAATTTGTACTGGACGTTCTATCGTCGACATTGAGCGATTATTGTTAGAAGTTAATTTAGAGTGTCCAATTATTGCCGAAAATGGCGCGCTTATATATAAAGATAAAAAAATGATGAAGAGATATCCAATTCAAAATATGCAAGCACTTGAGATTGTGCACTATCTTGAAGAAAATGGGTTATATTATCAGCTTTATACTGATAAAGGTGTGTACGTGCCGGAATATGGAGTAGAAAGTGTACGTAATGAAATCGAATATGTGAAGAATTCAAATGAAAATATCGACTTGAAAGAGTTAGAAACGATTGCAGCATTATACCTTGAACATACAGCATTTCATAGTGCCGAAAGCTGTAAACCGATTGTAGAAACAGATATACATGTGCATAAACTTTTGCCATTTTCTTATGATATAGAAAAATTAAAAAAGTTAAAAGAAACGTTTCTGCATAATACTGATTTAGCCATTACATCTTCGTATTGGCATAATTTAGAGATTAATCACCGAGACGCCCAAAAAGGAAATGGATTATATACTTTAGCAGAACACCTGAATATTCCAGTTGAAAATACTGTAGCGATAGGTGATGGGCTAAACGATGTATCAATGATGGAAAAAGCAAATATATCAATTGCAATGGGGAACGCAGTCGAAGAAATAAAAGCGATGTGTCAATACGAAACCTTATCAAATGAAGAACATGGTGTTGCACATGCTTTATATAAATATGTAATGTAATAAAAAAAGAAAAAAGAATCTACATAGATTCTTTTTTCTTTTTATTAGGGGTAAGGTATTCTATGAGATTCATAGAAGCCTTATTACATTTTATTATATAGAATATATTGGAATAAATGTTTATATTTTTCATAAAAATTGTGAAAATTTTATGAACTTTATATTTTTTGTATTTTTATACTGCAACAATCGGTGCGTAAAACTCTAACATCAAAATTATAAGTATGCATGTCGGCGCGATTTATGTTGTTCGTCAAATCAGAATTGATATGTGATGAACAAAATGCATACTGATTAAAGTTTCATTTTATATGTGAATCCCTCTCTTTTTTAATTGAAAAATAAAATTTGTTCGAATAATTATTCTACAGCTATATACCTAATGGCACATTCTTCGTATAATGGAGAAGTATAAATTTTGAATTTGTATTAATTTTACATATTGAGGTGAAAAAAGAATGAATGCGCGGCTAATGGAACTTATTGATGTGAGTACAATAGAAACCATGGCAGAACAATTTTATCAATTAACCAACATATCACATCAACTTCTTGATGCTGAAAAAGAATGTATATTTTCTTTTGGAATAAATGAGACGAAAATATGTAAACTTCCCAAAATTGAAATCCCCATTTTCATATACAATCAATATTTAGGATCTTTTGTAGTATGGTCAAACAAAAGTGAAATTTTCAATTGTCAAAAATATTTTGAAATGCTTTCAAATCTAATTATAGATGGAGTAATGAAAGGATTCCAAAGTAAAAATACAACGTTACTTTCTCGAAAAGAGGAGGAACTACATACAATCTTACAAAACATGCCTGTTATGGTTGATGCACTTGATTATAATGGAGATTTTGTTTTGTGGAATCGCGAATGTGAAATTGTGACAGGCTATACTGCAGAAGAGGTAATTGGAAATCCAAACGCACTTCGATTACTGTATCCTGATCATAATTATCGTCACGAGATACAAAAGAAATTTTTGACTCGCGGAAAGAACTTTAGAGATTGGGAAATGCGCTTAACATGTAAAAATGGTGAAATTAAAACGATAATGTGGTCCAATATATCAGAACAGTTTCCTGTAAGTGGATTTAGTTATTGGGCTGTTGGGGTAGATATTACACATTTAAAAGCAATAGAAGAGAAATTAAAACAACAAACGTCTGAATTGGAATTAATTTTTAAGGCTTTACCAGATTTATGTTTCTTAACAGAAGATGATGGAACAATTATTGATTATAAAGCAGGATCCCCTACAAAATTTTACGTACCCGCAGAAGCTTTTATGGGAAAAAAGTTTTACGAAGTATTACCATCTACAGTAGCACAAAAATTTCAAGAAGCAATTTGTCAAGTGAAAGAAAAAGGAACAAATACAATTATTGAATATCCACTTACAATTAATGAAAGTATCGATTTCTTTGAAGCTAGATGTTTACCGTTATTGCATGATAAAATTATGATTATTGTACGGGATATTACAGAGCGGAAAAAGACAGAAGAATTGCTAAATAAATCAGATACACTTGCAGCAATCGGTCAATTAGCTGCTGGTGTAGCTCATGAAGTAAGGAACCCATTAACAGTCATTAAAGGGTTTATACAGTTATTCCAAATTAATATAGAAGATCAAGAAAAATATTTTGATCTAATGCTTTCTGAAATTGAAAGAATAGAAGCAATTCTGCAAGAGTTTTTGTCGATTGCTAAAACAGATGAAATAAGTACCGAAAAGAAAAATATTTATCAAATATTTAAAAATGTCGTATCATTAATAAATACAAAAGCAATTATGACAAATATTCAAGTTGAATTATATACAGATTCCAAAGATATAATCCTTGAATGCTCAGAAAATCAATTAAAACAAGTGTTTATTAATATTTTGCAAAATTCAATCGAAGCTATGCCGGATGGTGGAAAAATTGCAATTCATATAAAAGAGATAAACGATGAGGGTGTCATTATTCATGTAATTGACGAAGGAATAGGGATACCTGAAGAAAGAATTAAGAGATTAGGTGAGCCATTTTATAGTACGAAAGAAAAAGGTACTGGTATCGGATTAATGCTAAGTTATAAAATTATTGAAAGTCATCAAGGGAAAATAAGTATTATGAGTGAGGTTGGTGTCGGGACAACAGTGAATATTTATTTGCCAAAAGCTCAGAGTAAAAAATCTTTATCAAATTATGATGATAGATTCGAATCAATGCGTCCAATTATTAATTCTTAAATTACTAAATACCCAATACCCAAAAGCTTAGTTTTTGGGTATTGGGTATTTTTACATTTAATTTAGTAAACTTTACCTTTTCTTTAGATTTGTTTTAATTTCTATTAAGTTTTAAACATTATATTAATATTTGTACAAGGTAATGTATGGAAGTCGCACGTTACTTTTAATATAGAAACCAAATATTATTTGAAATGTTGTAAGGAGGAGATTAAGACGAAGTGAAAAAACAAGAGAAAACAAGAGGTAGAGCAATACCGATGCGGTTAAACATTTTATTTTTTTGTGTATTTTTATTATTTTCTGCCATGATCATACAGTTAGGTAAAGTACAAATTATCGATGGAGAAACGTATAAAAATGAAATAGAGAAGAGAGAAAATGCAACCGTAAGTCTTTCTGTTCCGCGCGGAAAAATATTTGATCGAGAAGGGAATCCAGTAGTTGATAATAAATCTTTACGTACAATTACATATACAAAGATGAAAGGTGTAAAATCAGAAGAGATATTAAAAACTGCAAGACAACTTGCAGACATAATTGAAATGCCGCAAGAAGATATAAATAAGCTAACTGAAACGGATAAGAAAGATTTTTGGATGCAATTAAATCCGAAACTTACCGAAAAATTAGTATCTAAAAAAGAAATAAATAAGTTCAGAGATAAAGATATTACCGGGGAAAATTTAGATAAAAAAATAGAAGAGTTAAAAAGGAAGCGTGTAACAGATAAAAATCTTCAGGAATTAACAAATAAAGATATAAAGGTGTTAGCTATTAAAAGTAAGATGACTTCTGGTTATCAAATGGCTCCTCAAATTATTAAAAAAGATGTTAGTGAAAAGGAATTCACTATAATTAGTGAAGGTTTAGCGAATCTCCCAGGTGTAGACGTATCGGTTGATTGGGAGAGAGTGTATGTAAATGATGGATTATTCCGATCTGTTCTTGGAAATGTTTCTAATTCCGATGAAGGATTACCAAGTGAACGATTAGATTACTACTTGGTACGTGATTATAGCCGAAATGATAGAGTTGGAAAAAGTTATATCGAGCAGCAATACGAAGATGCACTTCATGGTACAAAAAAAGAAGTAAGAAGCGTTGCAGATAAACAAGGTAATACAATTAGAACGGAAACAGTTTCTGAGGGAAAGAGCGGTAAGAATTTAACTTTAACAATAGATATGGAATTACAGAAAAAAGTAGAAGAAAGTATAGAAAAAATATTAAAGGCATATAAAGGATCAGAATCCATGTTAGACCGTGCTTTCGTGGTGATGATGAATCCGAAAAACGGACAAGTATTATCCATGGCTGGGAAAAGACTTGTAGAAAAAGACGGAAAAACAGAAGTTGAAGACTATGCTTTAGGCACAATGACTAGTTCTTATGAGCTCGGATCAACAGTTAAAGGTGCAACAGTTTTAACTGGATTTGAAACGAAAGCTATAACACCAGGTACTTATTTTTATGATGCACCTATGAAGTTTAAAGGAACTAAGGAAAAAAAGTCTTGGAAAGAGTTTGGAAATATTGATGATTTAAGAGCGTTACAAGTCTCTTCAAACGTTTATATGTTTCATACAGCATTAAAAATTGCAGGTGTGGATTATGTGAAAAATAGTTCATTAAATATTAAACAGGAGTACTTTGATAAAATGAGGTATTATTTCAGGCAATTTGGATTAGGTGTTCCAACGGGTATCGATTTACCGAATGAAACAGCTGGACAAATTGGTAAAAAAGATAATCAACCTGGTTTCTTACTAGACTACTCAATTGGCCAGTATGACACCTATACGCCACTTCAGCTTGTACAGTATATTTCAACAATCGCAAACGGTGGATATCGAATGAAGCCACAAATTGTTCAAGAGGTAAGAGAGCAAACGTCGCAAAAAGATGAGATTGGTAAAGTGGTGCATTCAGTAGAACCAATCGTTTTAAATAAAATAGATATGAAAGTGGAATATATAAATCAAGTAAAAGAAGGATTTAGAAGAGTGTTCCAAGAAGGTGATGGAACAGGTGTAAGGGCGTTCCAAAAAGCATCTTATAAACCAGCAGGTAAAACAGGGACTGCACAGACAGTATACGGTGGAGAAAGTGATATTGGAAGAAATGAAAAAGGTGAGCGAAGAGAATGTTATAATTTAACGTTAGCAGGATATGCACCATATGATAATCCTGAAGTAGCATTCTCTGTAGTTGTACCGTGGGTTATTAATGATAAATCTGGTATTAATTCTGATATTGGAAAAGAAATTTTAGATGCTTATTTTGAATTGAAAAATAAGTGATTGACTGGAGAAACTACAAAAATAGATAGCTCTAAAGAAGATTAAAATATATGAAATGTTATAGAAACTAGAGTCGTCTTATTTAGGGATAGATTCAAAATGGGTGATAGAGAGGTAAAATCATTCTATCAATTATTCACGTTTTATAAAATAAATCATATATTGATAGCATAGGACAAGCTGAAAAGCTTATTCTAACCTCACAGAACACTCCTTATCACGGTTAGGCATCTACTTATGTAGATGCCTTTTTTAATTTAATGACGGACAATTATTTATCAACCTAAAGTAGCAAGTTTATTGGGACTATTAGGGGAAGATTGACGGTAATAATTACAGTATGCTTAATAAGTGAATTGAAATGTAAGGAGTGAGAAAGAAGTGCTAAATATTTTAATGGTTAATTTTCCAGCAGAGGGACATGTAAATCCTACATTAAGTTTAGTCAAAGCCTTCATTGAACGGGGTGATCACGTACATTATATTACAACAGAACATTTTAAAGGCAGAATTGAAGATTTGGGAGCTACTGTTTATACCCATCCAGATTTATTAAAGGAGATTTCTATTGATACTGAAACTTCATATGGGTTGAATTCTTTCTTTCATGTACATGTTCAAACTTCTTTATATATATTAGAAATTACGAAAAAATTATGTGAAAGCATAATTTTTGATTTTGTAATTTATGATATATTTGGTGCTGGAGAGTTAGTAAAGGAGTATTTACAAATACCAGGTGTAGTTTCTTCTCCTATATTTTTAATTCCTCCAGAATTTTTAGAGACGTTACCTTTTCATCCAAATGCAGAAATACAATTCCAACCCGATGAACTTTCTGAAAAGTTACTATATCAAATGGAGCATGAATTTGGCGTAAAACCTAAAAATAATCTTCAATTTATGCATAATAAGGGAGATATTTCTCTCGTGTACACAAGTCGTTATTTCCAACCTAATAGCAATTCGTTTGGAGAAAATAACATTTTTATTGGGCCGAGTATTTCAAATCGTAAAACAAATGTAGAGTTTCCATTTGAAATGCTTAAAGAGAAGAAAGTTATTTACATTTCAATGGGAACACTACTTGAAGGACTCGAACCATTCTTTAATACTTGTATTGATACTTTCTCAGATTTTGATGGGATAGTTGTAATGGCAATTGGTGATAGAAATGATCGTTCTAAAATTAAAAAAGCGCCAGACAATTTTATAATTGCTTCATACGTACCCCAATCAGAAATATTAAGTGAAACAGATGTTTTTATTACACATGGCGGCATGAATAGCGTACACGATGCTATATATTTTAAAGTCCCATTTGTAATAATTCCACATGATAAAGATCAGCCAATGATAGCACAAAGGTTAACTGAGCTTGAAGCAGCGCATCGGTTATTAAAAGAGTATGTTAATGTGCAAACTTTGAAAGAAGCGGTAACAAACGTACTTTCAAATGAAAAGTATAAACATGGTATACGAAAACTTAATGATAGTTTTTTAGAATGTGGTGGTCCAAAAGAAGCCATTGCAGTTATTGAATCTCTTTTAAGTAAATAGTGTCAACAATATACAAGCATAGAGGTTCTACCTTTATGCTTGTATATTGTTATCCCGCAAACTGCACAGCAGTATTTGCATGTAAAAAAGCAGTATCAAACACAGGAACAGTAAGGTCGTTTTGTGAAATAAGCAAAGGGATTTCAGTACATCCTAGTAATATTCCTTCTGCGCCATTTTGAATTAATAATTTTGTAATTTGTAATAGCTTTTCTTTTGAGGTTTCTGAAATAATTCCTTTACTTAATTCATTTAAAATAACGTGATGAATAAAATTTCTTTCCTCTTCATTTGGAATGATTGTCTCAATGTTATAGTTTGCTAGACGTGATTTATAGAAGTCTTGTTCCATCGTTTGTTTTGTACCCAATAGTCCGATACGCTTTATATTCTGTTCTACCATTTCTTTAGCACTTACATCACCAATGTGAAGAAGCGGGATGGATATTGCACTTTCTACTTCTTCAGCAAATAAATGGACCGTATTAGAACACATTAATAAACATTCAGCTCCAGATTTTTCAACTTTTTTGCAACTGTGACTAATTCGTTTTTCACTTTTTCATATTGATCATTTTGTAATAAAGTAGTTACCTCACCAAAGTCCATGCTATATAAAACAAGCTTTGCATTTTGATCATATTGAGAGAGTGTAAGTGTATTAATATGTTTATAGTATCCCAACTTAGTCCACCAATTAAACCGATTACTTTCATCGTGCATTCCTCCCGTAACTATTTTGAACTTATTATTTCATAATTCCGATAAGGATACAATGATTTGAATGTACCGTTAAATAAAAAAATAATTAGAAAAGTATTGAAATTTACAATTCTTAGTGCCATAATACGAATTACAAATTAATACTTATCCAGAGAGGTGGAGGGAACGGCCCTATGAAACCTCAGCAACCCCTATATAAATTTATAGGAAGGTGCTAATTCCGCAGAGGACACGATGTGTTTTTTGGAAGATAAGAGGATTCTTGAACGTAAAAGAAAATGACCTCTTATATAAGAGGTCATTTTTTGTTGTATAGAAAGGGAGTGTCGATGCATAATTCATTTTCAAAATAAATATAGAGTAATAAAAGTTGACTAATATGAGAGGGGAATTGTAATGAACAAATTATCAACAAAATTAGTAGTAGCAATCGGAATTGGGGCAGCATTATATGGGATATTAGGACTTTGGGGATTTTCTATTGCGCCAAATACATTTATTAAACCCGCATTAGCTATTTTAACTGTTTTTGGAGCTCTATTTGGTCCAGTTGCAGGACTGTTAATAGGTCTTATCGGTCATACCGTAACAGATACGATCGCTGGATGGGGTATTTGGTGGGGATGGGTTATTAGCTCAGGCATTATCGGATTTGCAATGGGACTCATTCAAAAAAGAGTTGGCTTTAGTGTGAAAAACGGGACGTATAATAAGGGAGATATTTCTTATTTAGCCATTACTGGGTTAATTGGAATTGTCATAGCTATTATATTTGCTGGGGCATTCGATATTATTGTGATGGGAGAACCGTTTGACAAAATTGTTATACAAGTATTAGGAGCAACAATTGCTGATGTTATTGTATTTTTAGTTCTTGGATTGCCAATTACAATAGGTTTAGCTAAATCTAATAAGAAACATACACATTTAAAAATTGAAAAGTAGGGATGTTAACATGCAACCAATTATTTCTTTTGAACAATTCAGCTTTCAATATGAGCATACAGCACAGCCTACTGTAAAAGACATTTCATTTCATATATATCCTGGAGAAAAAGTACTAGTTGCTGGACGAAGTGGTTCAGGGAAATCAACGTTAGCTCATTGTATCAATGGGCTAATTCCATTTTCTTATGAAGGAATTAGTACTGGTAATATTTTAATTGCCGGAAAAGATCCAAGGAAAGAGAGTATTTTTGAACAGAGTAAACAGGTAGGAACAATTTTACAAGATCAAGACGCTCAATTTATTGGCCTTACAGTAGAAGAAGATGTAGCATTTTATTTAGAAAACGAATGTGTAAATCAAGATGATATGAAAAAGATTGTTTCGGATTCATTAAAAAAGGTGAAGATGCATGCTTTTCATAAACAAAGTCCACATGAATTATCAGGAGGGCAAAAACAAACTGTTTCTCTAGCAGGTCTGTTAACAACAAATGCTAATATATTATTGTTCGATGAACCGTTAGCAAATTTAGATCCGCTAAGCGCCATACATACAATACAACTAATTAAAGATATACATAAACAATATAATAAAACAATTGTAATTATTGAACATCGAATAGAAGAAATGTTAAACCTGGATTTAGATAAAATCATTTTAATTGATGAAGGTGAAATTGTTGCGATTGGGACACCTGAAAAGATTTTAGCGTCAAATATATTACCATCTATAGGCTTAAGAGAACCTATGTATATAGAAGTATTAAAGAGATTACATTTTGATAGTAATAATGACGTAATATACCCACTTGAAAATCTTCATAGGGAAAGTGTTAGTGGCGTAATAAATGAGTGGATGGAGAAGCAAGTTTTTTGTAAAGACACTCCTACAAAAAAAGAATTATTGAAAGTAGAGAATTTATCATTCTCATATTCTAATAAACAAAAAGTATTAGATAATGTGAATTTCTCTATATATAAAGGGGAAATAGTAGCACTTTTAGGCCATAATGGAGCTGGAAAATCAACATTAGCTCATAGTCTTATAGGGATAAACAAAACAAAAAATGATAGGATTTTAATTGATGGAGTAAATATTAATTCTTGGTCTATTCGTAAACGCGGTGAGGTTATATCTTATGTGATGCAAAATCCTAATCATGTGATTACTCAACCTACTGTTATGGAAGAGGTTTCGTTTTCATTAAAATTAAAAAAATTTTCAAAGGAAGAAATTAAGCTTAGAGCGGAAGAAGCGTTAAAAGTTTGTGGTTTGTATCCATTTCGAAATTGGCCAATTCAGGCGTTAAGTTATGGACAAAAAAAGAGATTAACGATTGCATCTGTACTAACAACAAATCCGAAACTTATCATGTTAGATGAACCGACAGCGGGACAAGATTATTATCATTATAAACAATTTATGTCGTTTATTAGAAAATTAGCTGCAAAGGGAATATCGTTTATTTTGATCACACACGATATGAATCTCGCATTGGAATATACAGACAGAGCGATAGTTTTACATGAAGGGAAAATTATTGCGAATAATACCGCGTCTATTGTGTTAGGGCATCCAGAAACGTTACAAAGAGCGAACCTAAGGGAAAGTTCTTTATTCAAACTAGTTAAATTTAGTGGGATTGCATATCCTGAAAGGTTTATAGAACTTTATTTTGATGTTATTAGGAGGGAGGAAGATGTATAGTACATATTTTCATCGCATGGATGGAGCAGTGAAATTGTTATTATTTATTTTTTGTATGACGTTTACCTTTTTATTTTTTGATTTTCGCGTATTGCTAGTTGTATTTTTGATTGGATGTATGGGACTTATAGTTGCTAAAATTCCACTCCGTAAAATTTTTATTGTTTTTAGTGTTATATTTACATTCAGTTTATTAAATTCTGTCATGATTTTATTTATTACACCAACCCATGGATCTGAATTAACCGAATCATATACTTCGTTTGTGCATATTGGATATGCAACAATTACATATGAAACATTATTTTATGCAGCTACACTTTCATTAAAATATTTTACGTTATTACCATTTACACTTATTTTTATTTATACGACTGATCCAAGCGAATTCGTGAGTAGCTTAAGTAAATTTCGAATTCATTATAAGATTACATATGCAATAAATATTGCATTACGTTATATACCTAATATTCAGTCCGAATATAAAGTTATTAAACATGCGCAAGAGGCGAGAGGAGTAGCTTTTGAAAAAGGAGAAGCAAGTTTATGGATTCGCATGAAAAACCGTGTCTTAATTTTCTGGCCTTTAATTATTCATTCTCTAGAGAGAATTGATACCGTTTCAAACGCAATGGATTTAAGAGGATTTGGAAAGAAAGATACACGTACGTGGTTTTATACAAATAAAGCGAAAAGTGGGGATTTCTTTGCTTTATTTGTAGGTGTTTTTATTTTAATTGTTGCAGTATATTTAAAATTACATGTATTTCAAAACTTTTGGTATCCATTTTAAAGCACTCTCAAATGAGTACTTTTACTTATTTTTATATAGACATGCTCAAAAAAGGGATATTTACATAATGTATAATACGAACCAGTTAAAATGATCAACTACCTATTAGTTTTCAAACCAAAAGGAGGAGAAAATATGAGTTACGGTGGTTCTTGTGGTTTTGGTGGAGGTTTCGCTTTATTAGTTGTATTATTTATTTTGTTAATTATCGTTGGATGCAGCTGCTGGGGCGGAGGGTACTAATTTTTAATTAGTCTCCACAAATGTAAACTAAAAAAACATAATAGATACTTATGTATCGAAACAAATAAAAAAGGAGCAATTATGCTCCTTTTTTATTTGTTCTCAGATGAGTTCTGATTACATTTTGGGAATGTAATTGTCAAAGTGGTACCTTTATTAACAACGCTTCGGATTTTTAAACTACCTTGCATCGTTTCGATAATCTTAACAGCAACCATTGTACCTAAACCTGTACCTTTCGTTTTTGTACTAAAATACGGTTCGCCAAATCGATTTATTTGCTCTTGTGACATACCAATTCCGCTATCTTCAATTCGTATTATAACTTTATTATTACTAATAGATGAGGAGATATTTAAAGTGCCACCATTAGGCATTGCTTCAATACCATTTTTTATTAAGTTTAAAAAACATTGCTGAAAGTGCTGTTTATTTCCAACTATTGTTGCCGTAGAGAAATCTTTTGTAATATGTATTGTATTCATATTACATAAAGGTAAGATCATATTAATCACTCGATTTAACTCTTGTTCTACTGAAATCTCATCTAATTTTTCTGAAGCAGGTTTGGCAAACGTTAAATAATCATCAATTATTCCTTGGGCACGATGTAATTCTTCAAGTATATGCTTAATATACTCGTCTCTTGATTCTGGAGTTAAATTTGGTGTTTTTAAAAGTTGAGTAAATCCTTTTACAACAGTTAAGGGATTTCTTACTTCGTGCGATATACTGGCAGCTAGTTGACTGACAATTTCCATTTTTTCCATTTTAATCAACTTCGATCGCATACATACTGCATCTTTTAAAACTTCATTAAAATAAACTACAAACAACATTAAAGTAGTTGGTAATATTATGAAATAAATAATGTACAAATTATTCACTTCAAAATCTGATAAAGTTAATACAATTACAGTTGTAAATATTCCTAGAAAAAATGTTAAAAACATTGTATAAGCTACTTTGATTTTTCTATTATACGTATTAAATTTTGCGGATGCGAATGCTGTAATGATAAACATTGTGCCATAAACTAGTATTGTTAACATACTAAATCCATAAAATGAAAATCTTGTAATTAATAAAATAGCAAACAATATGATACCGACAGGGAAGCCACCATAAAGTGTACCTATTATAACTGGTATTTGTCTTAAATCATGAATGCAATTTTCATCCATATAGATAGGATAGCGCATACATAAAATAAGAGGGATACTCGTACAAAGTATAATAAGTAGTTTTTTATATTTCTTCAAATAGTGCCCGCTATCATATATAAAATAAAAAATAAAGATACTAATTAAAATGTAAAGAAGATTATTTAATACGTTTTGATTAATATAAACAAAGTCCATAATATTTGCCTCATTATTTTGAATTTCCTTTTCATATATATTATACATGATTATAGTATAATATATATATTTGATTAAATAATATAGGTTTATATTTTTTTAGTATCTGCCACGTTTACCCATTCTTCATATAATTCTTCAACTGATGCATATCGTTCAGTTCGGTTTTCATTTACAGCGCGATACGCTATTTCATATAAATCCATACTTGCTTCCCATTTTGTAAAGGAGCGATCTTTTCCACCCCCTAAAATTGTGAAAGCCATTGCACCCATATTAAATACATTTGTTTTCGCATCAATCATAGCGTTTAGCTCAAATTCTTCAGGAGACATAAAACGCGAGGAACCCCATAATCTTCCCATTTTATTTACGTATGGTTTTTTAGAATATAAATCAATATCACAAATTTTCGTCTCATTTGTATGAAAATCATATAAAATACTACCGTCATAAAAATCTATTGCTACATAGTTTTTCTTTTCGACATACGTATGGAAAGAAAAAATGGAATTTAAGGATTGAATTCGTTTCATAACAGATAAATGCTTAAATTTATAAAATGGAGACTTTGGATTATTATATTTCTCAGGAGGCGGGAAACTCCAATGCGAATGAAGACATTCACCATCAAACCAATCGAAAATCAATACATATCCAGATTGAACTGGAAAATGTTCAATTAGTTTTATAAGCGAGTCATGTTTTAATTCCTCGTATAGGGAAACTGAATTTCTTAATCGTTCAATAGCGTCGTTCATTGTTCCTTCGTATGCAATTGTTTGTGCCCCTGCGTATTTAATGAATTTCTTATGCCCATTTTTTTCTACACCAAAACTTATATTACCTGAATCTTGCTGGTCAAAAACTGCAAATACGGTTCCTAATTTCAATAGCCAATCAAAATTATGATGTTCTTTTAATTGGAATGTTATTTGATTCAACTGAATTTCAACTGGTTTAGCTTCCATAATATACCTCACATTTATTATAATTAAGTTGTATATTTCAGTATTCGACATATTTTGTAAAAATCCTATGTTACTCACATGGAATTTTATAAATATAATGATGAGTACTTATAGAAGGGTGAATAAAATGGAACAACAAATCGTTATTAAACCATATGAAAAAGAGTGGCATGAAGAGTATTTAATAGAAAAGGAGAAATTTATTTCTTTATTCGGAGGAGAATGTATTGCTATTGAACACATAGGGAGCACATCCGTACAAGGATTAGGAGCGAAACCCCTAATTGATATGATGATTGGTGTAACGGATTTGCAAATTATCGAAAAGTGGATTGGTGATCTGTTAAAAATTGGATATGAGTATGTACCAAAGGAATCAACTAATTGGCGCTTTTTTAGAAAGGGAAAATGGAGAGCGGGTACCCATCATTTGCACGTTTATATTTATAATAGTGACGAATGGAAAAATAATCTTTTATTTCGAGACTTTCTAACAAAACATGAATGGGCACGTAATGAATATAGAGAATTAAAAGAGAAACTTGCAGCTACATATCCTTTTGATCGAGTTTCATATACAAGTGCAAAAGCGCCGTTTATTCAAAAGATATTAGAATTGGCCAAAACTCAAAAAATTTAATATTACAGATTCTTATCTGAAAAATTTTTAAAATCCCTTCCTACGTTATTTATAGGAAGGGATTTTTTATTTTGTCATAACGATATACATTATTTCTAATTATTGGAGACAGATTAGTTTATTTATTTCGATATTTCTAGTACATTGAAAATATTAAGGGGGAATTAAGCAATGAAAGCAATTGTACATCAATATAAAAAAGGGGCAGAGGGATTAGAATATAAATTTTTATCTGAAACAAATCCTAATGCTGGTGAAGTAAAAATAAAGTTAAAAGCTGCAGGATTAAATCATAGGGATTTATTTATTATAAACAATAGAAAAGAAATGGATCTGCCGTTAGTAATAGGGTCAGATGGTTCAGGAATTGTTACAGAAGTCGGAGAAGGTATTTCAAAAAAATTATTAAATAACGAGGTTATTATAAATCCTAGCATTGGATGGGAAAATATTGCCGAAGTACCAGAGTTACCAGAGGTGCTAGGTGGACCGAGAGATGGGACGTTTGCTGAATATGTGATTGTGCCAGCTGAAAATGTAGTAGCAAAACCGTCATATCTTACTTGGGAAGAGTCTGGCGTATTATCTTTATCGGCGTTAACTGCATTTAGAGCACTTTTTACAAAGGGTAGATTGAAATGTGGAGAACATGTTTTAATTCCGGGAATAGGCGGCGGTGTAGCGACATTTGCCATGTTATTTGCGAAAGCAATTGGCGCAAAAGTAAGTGTTACTTCAAGGATTGAGAACAAAAGAAAGTTTGCAGAAAAATATGGCGCAGACTTTTCTTTTAATAGTTCTGGAAATTGGGAAGAGATTTTACAAGGAGAGAAAGTAGATTTAATAATCGATAGTATAGGTCCAGCAACATTCTTAAACTATTTTGATGTATTGAAACCAAATGGAAGAATTGTTAATTTTGGTGCAAGTTCAGGAGATAAAATAGAATTGCCTTTAAGAGCGTTATTTTATAATCAAATTGATATTATGGGAACATCTATGGGTAGCCGTGAGGAATTTAATGAAATGATTAAGTTTATAGAGAAATATAAGATTAAACCAATTATGGATAAAGTTTATTCGTTAGAAGAAGCAATTCAAGCGTTGAGCCGTATGGAACAGGGAGAACAGTTCGGTAATATCGCTCTACGTATAGAATAAAAATATGATTTAATAACCAATGTTTTTATATGGATATGTTATGTAATATACACACTTATAGTTTGTGGATCATTTGATTTAAAAGCTTTTTCAACTATATATATCTTTAATCCATATAAATAGTTATATAATTGTCAAATGAAAAATAGTAAAGTGAAAATCTAAATGTGTGTAAATGTTGTATACTGTGTAAATCAAGTAAACTTGTATCTTTATTTCAAGTAAAACAAGAAATTATAAGGAGAGAGTAATGTGAATTACACAGTATTTCAATGGATAAACAATTTAGCAGGTACATCTGCGCTCTTAGATGAGGTAATGATTGCTATTACAAATAGCGCTGCATATGTGGCTATTCTATTCATGTTTATCTTATGGTTTCATAACGGAAAGAAAGAGAATGCGATAAGAAAACAATATACAGTGTTGTATACGACACTTTCAGTAATAATTGCATTACTAGTAAATGTTTTTATTCATGTAGTATATTATCATCCACGTCCTTTTGTATCATATGATGTGAATCAATTAGTACCACATGCAGAAAACTCATCTTTTGTTAGTGATCATTCTGTACTTGTATTATCGATTGCATTTATTTTTATTCTTAGAGGAGAAAAGTTAAGATATATTGCACTTTTATGGGCGGTTTTAGTTTGTATATCACGTTTGTATGTAGGTGTTCATTTCCCTTTAGATGTAATGGGTGCAGCTGTAATAACAATTATAACAAGCAGTTTATTGTTGCAGAAAAAACGTATATTTGAACCAATTGCAAAACTTGTTTTCAAGGTGTATGCACTCGTAGCGAAACGAATTCCTTTTTTAGAGAAATATAACCATGTAGCTTAAATTTTATAACTAGCCTTTTATAGATTAGGAAAAAAATCCCCCTTTGGAAATCCAGAGGAGGATTTTTTGTTGTATACAAGTGAATAGATTGCTTGCAATAATAATTCGAGTGTTAGGCAGTAAGAGTAAAAAGAATGAATATTCTTAAATTTCACGTACTGTATTTTAAGTATTTTAATAAAATAACAATAACTAGTTTCACATTGTTTTAAAGGAATTAATAAGAAAACTTCGAAACATATAGTATCGAAAGCAAAAATTAATTATTTGAAAGCGCATCTGTGCATGTATCAATTAATAAAGAAAGGAGCGAAATATGCATAAACTTCAAACGAATAAAGGCGCGCGGTATTTTATGGTTGCTTTTATTATTTTGTTTCTTACTATGATTTTGCGTATATTTTATATTCAAGCAGTAGGGGTCGTGCATAATGTAAACGTCAAGGATCTTGCAACTGAACAACATAATAAAAATGGTGTTTTGGAAGCAAATCGTGGCACAATATATGACCAAACTGGAAAGGTACTAGTCCAAGATTCCACAACGTATCGTGTTGTTGTGAATTTAAAAGGAACAGATAAAGTGAAAAATAAAGATAAAACCGCAGGGCAATTAGCTGATGCGCTTGAAATTGATAAAGAAGATGTGCTAAAAAATTTTCATGAGGGGCGTACGCAAGTTGAAATTGGAAAAGTTGGTCGGAATTTATCTAGAGAAAAGAAAGAACAAATTAAAAAATTAAAAATCCCGGGTGTATCTTTTATGTCAGAGAAAGCAAGAGTGTATCCGAATGAAGATTTTGCATCTTATATACTTGGTTTTGCTAGACCAGACGATAAAGGAAATACAGAAGGGAAATTTGGACTTGAAAAAAGTTTGGATAAATATTTGCGCTCGACAAATGGGGAAATAGAATATGTAGGAGCACGAAGAGGTATCCCGCTTACAAATAATATAGGGAAAATAGAACCCGCTAAAAATGGAAATAACGTTTACCTTACGCTTGATAAACAAATTAATAGTTTTTTAGAAGAATCGATGAATAAGGCACAAGAGCACTATGATCCTTCCATGTTAGTAGGAATCATAGCGGATCCAAAGACAGGGAAAGTTTTAGCAATGTCTAGTAAACCCAGTTTTAATCCTAATAAAGGCGATATTGAATACTTTTTAAATGATCCAATCGCAAATGCATATGAACCAGGTTCAACAATGAAAATATTTACGTTAGCTGCTGCAATTAATGAAGGTGTATACAACGGGAAAGAATATTTTCAATCCGGAAAATATTCCGTTGGTTCATCGGATATAAAAGATCATAATGGTGGATTTGGATGGGGATCTATTACATTTGATGAAGGCTTTGAAAGATCATCAAACGTAGCTTTTTCTATTTTAGAAGATCAGTTATTAAAACCCGATAAATTTAAGCAATATATGAATAAATTTGGATTTAACCAAAAAACCGGAATAGATTTACCTGGTGAAAGTAAAAATACTTTATTATTAAGTACACAAATTCAACAAATCACAACTTCTTTTGGACAAGGTTCTACAGTAACTCCTATTCAATTAATCCAAGCTGCTACTGCTATAGCAAATGATGGGAAAATGATGCAACCATATATCGTTGACAAAGTTGTAAATCCAACAAACAAACAAGTTATTATGGAAAATCAACCGAAAGAAATTGGGAATCCGATAAAAAAAGAGACAGCGAACAAGGTAAGAGACTTAATGGAACGTGTTATTACGTCTTCAAAAGGGACCGGTACAATGTATAAAGTGGATGGTTATCCAATTGGAGGTAAGACAGGAACAGCGCAAATTCCGAATCCTGAAAATGGACGATATATGGAAGGGAAAGAAAATTATATTTTTTCATTTTTAGGTATGGCTCCGATTGATGACCCAGAGTTAATTGTATACTTAGCTATTAAGCAGCCAAAGTTAAAGGGAGACGAGTATGGAGCTCAGCCGCTTGCTGAAATATTTAAACCAGTTATCAAAAATAGCCTTGAATATTTAAAAGTGAAACCATTTACAGAACAACAAATGACAGATGCAACGAAACGATCTCAATTAAAAGTACAAAATTATGTCAACCAATCAATAGATGCAGTAGAGAATAGTGTAAAAAAAGAGAAACTCCAGCTGATAATTTTAGGAGAAGAAAAAATCAAAAAACAATATCCGCAGTCTGGTGAAGTAATGAGTGAAGGGGATCGTATATTTTTATTAGGAAGCAACCCCAAAATGTCAAATTTAAAAGGTTGGTCCATGCGTGATGTTATGTATTTCTCTAAACTATTAAAATTAGATTTAAAAACTTCAGGGACAGGCTATGTAACGAGTCAAAGCATTGAAAAGGGACAAGATATACAAGAAGGCGATATATTAGAACTAGAATTAGAACCACCATTACAACCGTTAGCAGAGGCGAATACAAATTAATTTGGGCAATGTAAAGAGTCTATATACAATAGGCTCTTTTTTATAGATGTAAGTAATTTCACGCACCGTAATTTTTAGAAAAAAATAATAAATAAGAGAATTAACAGTTACGTATCACTAAATATCTGATTATTTTTTATTTACAGTTAAAAATAATTGTGATAATATGGAAAAAATAAATGCGGTGAAGAGAAGAGTAAATAAAATGAATTTTTCACAGAGAGCTCCATTTAGCTGAAAAGGAGTAAAAATTCTTTATTGAACCAAGCCTCTGAGCAGCGCATCGGAACCTATTATTAGGGGATGGTGTGACGGGAGCTCCCGTTATAGAGATAAGGTATAAGCATGAATCAAAATGCAGTACCTGATAAGGTTAATATGGTGACATATTAACAAACTAGGGTGGCACCGCGATGATAAGTCTCGTCCCTAAGACTAAAAGTCTTGGGGGTGGGATTTTTTTATTGGTTTAAAACAATTTGGAAAGCGGGGCCTAAAATGAAAAACTTACTTAAAAATTGGAAATATCCTTTATTACTACTGTTCGGAGTTGGTATTGCGAATTTAGGGGCATGGATTTACTTAATAGCACTGAATGTACTTGTCTATCATATGGGTGGCTCAGCCTTAGCAGTTGCTACTTTATATGTAATTAAACCATTAGCCGCTTTATTTACAAACGCTTGGTCAGGAAGTATGATTGATCGTTTAAATAAACGGAAGTTAATGATTCACCTCGATATATATCGCGCGGTATTTATCGCTATTTTACCTTTACTTCCATCACTTTGGATGGTTTATGTGTTCGTATTCTTTATAAGTATGGCCAGTGCGATTTATGAACCAACTGCTATGACATATATGACTAAATTAATTCCAATTGAGAAAAGACAACGTTTCAACTCATTGCGTAGTTTAATAGGATCTGGTGCTTCTGTAATTGGTCCATCGATAGCGGGAGCATTGTTAATAGCAAATACATCAGAGTTTGCTATATATATGAATGCTATAGCATTTCTCTTATCAGGAGTAATTACATTACTGTTACCTAATCTTGATAAAAAACCTGATATTATTACCTCAAATGATAAGTTATCTTTAGCTGTACTAAAAAAAGATTGGAACATCGTTTTAAATTTCAGTAAAAAATCTTTATATATCGTTTTTGTGTACTTCTTATTTCAAGGAATGATGGTTTTAGTGGCCGCTACTGATTCACTTGAATTGTCATTTGCAAAAGAAGTTTTATTGTTAACAGATAGTGAATATGGCTTTTTAGTTAGTATCGCTGGAGCCGGCTTTATTTTAGGAGCAATAACAAATACAATTTTATCAAAAAAATTAACACCTTCATTTTTAATTGGAATAGGATCAGTATTCATCGCAATCGGTTATATAATTTATGCTTTTTCAAATGAGTTTTTAATGGCTGCAATTGGATTCTTTCTTTTATCTTTCTCTATGGCGTATGCAAATACAGGGTTTAACACTTTTTATCAAAATAATGTCCCTGTCCATATAATGGGACGGATTGGGAGCATATATGGCTTATTTATTGCAGGTATCACCATTTTAATTACGATTTTGTTTGGAGTTGCAACCCAATTTATTTCTATACAACTTGTAGTTATTATAGGATCTTTAGTAATGCTACTTATTACTATCATATTGTGTGTGTTTACTTTATTGCCTTCACATTCTAAGGCGCATTCTTCTGAGTCAATACATTCGAAATAGTTTTAGAATTTACGGTGTTATATAGGAGGGTTCACCCTCCTATACATGGAAATATAAGAAGGGTGAACAATATTGATGAACAAGGGTGATTTTTATAATGAAAACAAAAGATCAAATAGACAATATTGTAAAAGAAATACATCGGCATATAGATTTTTCAGGGGTAATTTTAGTGAAAGAGGAAAAAAGCTTAGTCTATGAAGAGGCGTTTGGTTATGCAAATCGAAATGAATGTATAAACAATACACTACAAACTAGATTCGGAATTGCCTCGGGATGTAAAATCTTCACAGCAATTGGAATCTGTCAACTTGTTGAAAGGGGTATAATTACTTTTCATACAAAGTTAAAAGATTGTTTAAGTATTGAATTCCCAAATTTCAATGAAGATATTACAATACATCACCTTCTGACGCATAGTTCGGGTATTCCAGATTATTTTGATGAAAGTATTTTGGATAACTTTGAGGATCTTTGGAAAGAAACTCCTATGTATCTATTAAAAAGTTTAAAAGACTTTTTACCATTATTTCAAAACAGAGATATGATGTTTGCACCAGGAAGTAAGTTTCACTACAATAATGCAGGGTTTATCATACTTGGATTAATAATCGAAGAACAGACAGAACTTACATTTACGGAGTATATAGAAAAAAACATATTTAAACCAATCGATATGAATGATTCTGGCTATTTTTCTTTAGATAGATTACCAAGACACACAGCAATTGGATATATACAAGATGAAATTAGCCAGACATGGAGAACAAATGCTTACTCTATTCCGATAAAAGGTGGTTCTGATGGTGGAGCCTTTATTACTGCGCCAGACATGCTGAAGTTCTGGGAAGCGTTATTTAACTATGAAATCATAAGCCGAGAATATACAAAAATACTTTTAACTCCTCACATTCAAGTAAATAAGAATCAGTCTTACGGCTATGGAGTATGGATTGAAACAAGAGATAACAAGGTATTTAAATATCATGTAATGGGATATGATCCAGGCGTCAGTTTTCGCTCAGCCGTATATCCAGACTTAGGAATTACATTAGTTATTCCGTCAAATAAAGGGGCGGGACCCGAAAAATTAATGAAAGAAATAGAAGGAGCTTTTTAATTATATGGATATAGAAATTAGAGCGTATAAAAAAGAGGATGAAACCGGTTGGGTACGTTGTCGTGTGTTATCTTTTTTAGATACAGCTTATTACGATAATGTGTTTAGAGAGAAAGAAAAATATGAACATCCTGCTATTGAATTAGTAGCTGTATATGAAAATCAAATTGTGGGTTTAATAGATATCGAATATGAATTAGAAGAACGTACAGTTTGTTCAAGAGGAACTGGCCTTGGCGGTATGATTTGGCATATTGCAGTTCATCCGGATTTTCGTAGAAGGACAATTGGTGATCAACTATTATATAAAGCAGAAAAGTTAGTAAAAGAACATAACCTAAATCGCCTGGAAGCATGGACTAGGGACAATTTATGGGTTCATGGATGGTATGAAAAGAACGGATTTGTAAACGTAGACTCCTATTTACACGTATATAGCGATCATACTGACGAGATGAAAGGTGTAATGAAAAGTAATATAGATCAGTTATATCCAGTTCAAACATTTGCTCATTATACAGGTGAAAATAAAGAAGACATAAGAAAACAATTTAAACGGGTTCATGATTGTTTTTGTTTTGAAAAGTATTTTAGTTAACAATTCATACGGGTTAAAGGATATATTTGTTTTGAATAAAGATGATAGCAGACGTACGAGTCAAAAATACGTCTGTTTACTTTTGTAAATAATACTAATAACTATTACATTATGTAACGTAATTAATAGATGGTAGTATAATCGAAAAATATATAATAAACTAACAAAAAAGTGTAAATACATTCATCACTTGTTTATCAATGCTGTGAACGGTAATACTAAATAACATTGAACTTTTATAACAAGGGATGATAATATGATATTCATTTACACAGATTTCGGCGGAACACATTCAACTGCACTCGCTGCAGCTTATCATTTAAATAAATTACCAACGGATCGCAAGCTAACAAAAGAAGAAATATTAAATGTAGAATACTTTAATAAATTGAAAACTGAAGATATGGGGAAAATTATTTTTCATGGAATAGATGAAAATGGTAACCCGGTTTATACAATTGGATGCGGCGCATCAAAAGTCGTTGTACCTGCGATGAAGCATTTAGGAGAAATTCTGCAAAAGCATTATCAAAGTCATGAAAAGATTATTTTTTCTAATACATCACCAACAGTGCCTTTACCAATGACTTTTGGCGGTCTGTTTTCTAGAAGATTTCATATTGACTTTATCGGTGTACCACTACTTGTATGGGGAGCAAAACTTAGTTGTGATAATGTACAAAGACTTGTTAGTTATACGAAAGAAGCCGGACGATTAACAAATGATTATGTTGTGATTTTAGATAATGAAACTTTTAAATAATGTATGATAAAAAGAAAATCGAGCAAATTTCTTGATTTTCTTTTTAATTTGTGAAAAAGACAAGAAATATTCACATTTATCATCTATCTACTATAGCCAAAACAATAAAGTCCTGTTACTATTACAGGGATATTCTCTTTTCATAACATAAATATATAGAAAAATTAGAAAAGAGGAATTGAATTAAGGGAGGAACAACATGAAGCGTGTTGCTTGGATTACTGATAGTACAACTGCGAGTTTTACAACAGAAGGAGATAACTTTGTTATCCCAATTGAAGTTATTATTGATGGTGTGTCGTACAAAGATTGTGAAGAAGGTGTGCGTGAGCGCGTTTATAATGCTTTGAACGAAGGTAAAACTGTCACTACATCACAGCCTAACATAGGGGAAATGGTAGATTTATTTTCGAAGTGCAAAGAAGAATATGAAGAGGGATTTGCAGTTGCTATTAGCGGAAAAGTAAGTGGAACCTATCAAAACATGAAATTAGCTGCAGAAATGGCAGGTTTCCCATTAACGGTATTAGATAGTGAAACAACAAGCTATCCAATGGATGAACTAATTAGAAAAGCGAAATCGTTATACAATGATGGTATGACTTTACAAGATATACACAAAACATTAGTAGATGAAAAAAGAAGACCTTTCCACGTATTCCCGAAAAGTTTAAAAGGCCTTTATGCAAGTGGACGTGTAAAGGGAGTTCAATTTTTACTTGGAAGTTTATTAAGTGTCAACTTAATATTAGAAGTAAAAGGTGGAGAACTTTTACTTGAAAAGAAAGTTCGCAAAATCCAAAAATGTCGAGAATACATTAAAAATGAACTTGAAAAAGAGTTACCAAGAGTACTTCATATGTTCCATGCTAACGATAAAGATGGAGCTGAAGAATGGATTACAGATATTAAAAAATCATTCCCAGAAATGGATTTTAAACTGTATCCATTACCAATTTCATTTGCGGTTCATGCAGGTGAAGGTACAATAGCAATTAGTTATTAAGAAGAAAACCCGTGAATAATTCGCGGGTTTTTTTATTTAAAAATGGTGCACACCACGCCGCCATCAGGTGGAAGTTTTATAGCGCTTTAGAACGAAATTTGTGTTAACTCGAAACAAAAATTTTATTTTATCGCTTTAGGGAGCAAGCACAATCCCTTGACTTGATTTGAAATTAAAAATATAACCCTTTGCCTACTGGTTGAACAGTTTCTAGTACAATATCAACCATTTCTTGATTAATTAGGGTTCTTATAATCCAAGCTGAGAGTTCTTGAGCAGCAAAACAACCCGCAGCAGTTGAAATATTTCCTTCATTTACGAAACTTTTTTCAATAACGTCTACACCAAATTCTTTAAGTTGTTCTACTGCGGATGGATATGTAGTTGCTTTTTTGCCAGTTAACAATTTTTTAGCTCCTAATAGTAGTGAACCAGAACACATAGATCCTATTAATTGTCTTTGAGGATTTACATGAATGCTATGAAGATATTCTTGATTTTTATATAAATCTTGTACACCCTTACCACTTGCAAATATTACAGCGTCAGCAGATGGAATATCAGATAGGCTTCCTGTCATCGGAATACGCAAACCAGACATGGAAATATGAGTTTTTTCCGTTCCTAATAGTTGGACATTCCAATCAGAAATACCGCCAACTAAACGTACACGATTTAATAAATCCCATGGTAGAAAAACATCTATATCAGTAAAGTTATCGAAACAGACTATTGCAATTTTCATTTTCTACTCCCCCATTACTGTTGTTAACGTTACCAATTAAATTTTCTAACAAAAAATTGCTTTAACAACTGATTCTAACTCCATATGTATGTCCCTTTATTTACAATATAAACTTCTCCTTTTTATGTTCTATATTAAGTTATAAATCCCTGTATATTCCATGCGTATGAAAGAGGGGTTAGCGATTTTTTGTACAAAACCAAGATCTGTAGCAATAACTTGTAAGGTATTGGGGATGAGAATCTTTAAAATTCTAAAGGAAATCACACATACAAATAGAAATAAAACCGTCATCCTTCTTATAAATTTACAGATAGAAACACATTTTTCTTTTTTAGGGGGGCTTTGTTTCATTAGCTTACTAATATATATATAAATTGCCAGCAATCAATAAATCATATGATTTTTATAATTTTTGTAAAATAATTTTGACGTATTTATTTTTTCAATATAAAATAATATTCGTTCATCCAAATTTAACCAACAGCATATAAAAGATATATCTTTTTATATGCATAGGTATGTATCTTTTTAGTTTTAAGGGGGAAGGGTTAATATGAAAGTAAAGAAACTAGTTACGCTTGCAGTACCATTTATGCTATTAGTAGGTTGTGGATCTGAGAAAACAGATGCAAAGCCGAAAGAAAAAGTGGAATCAAAAGCAGAAACAAAAGAGAAGTTATCGAAAGACAAGTATCCTGATCGAATAACAGCTATATCTACCGAATTCTTGCAGAAAGTCACTGAAATGTCTGAAACAGCAAAGGATAGAACAACCAGTGATAATGAAGTATCTAAGAAAATATTAGCACAAGTAAAGGATATACAGAAAATCATTAAGAAGTTTGATACTATTGAACCGCCAGTAGAGTATCGAGATGCCCATAAAGACATATTAAAAGCAGTAGATTGTTATAAAGAAGCATATTCGATTCAAGAAGAAATATTAACATCAGACAAGAAAGCAGACGAGAAAGAACTTAAGGATAAAGCAGTAAAGTCAAAAGACTTACTAAAAAAAGGTTCTGAACTTTGGGTATCTGGTTACAAGCCAATTCAAGATGCGATAGTAGGTAAAACGAATGAAATTAAGGATAACTCTGACTCTAAAACTGATAGTCTTTCAACTTCTGATACTTCTACTCTTAGTAATAAAGATGTGCAACTATCAATAAGTGGTAAAGAGTTAGTAGGGGAATGGGGCAGCTATGAAGGTTCTGAATTCATCAAAGCAGTTGAGTTTCTTGAGGATGGTACATATATCGCTTATGATGACAAAGGTAAAACACCCTATGAGCAAAACCATATGGAAGGAAGCTGGTTCTACACTCAAGAAAAAAACCAAGTATCTTTAACGGCGAAAGAAGTTGTAAAAAACGGGAATAAGATTGATACAAGCCAGTTAAAAGTAGCAGTAGACTACAAGGTTGATTCCTTTAAAGACAATTCGTTCAAGATGACAGACGCAAAGGGAAACAGTCTACAAGCAGAAAAACGTAAGTAATTCATGCAAAGTATGTACGCTATTTGATTTTAATTCATTCAAAAAAGACATTTACTTTTTCAGTAAGTGCCTTTTTTATATCAAAGAAACAAATCCGCTTTCTCTTTAATTCATTAAGCTTAAGTTACAGTTATAGTATAAGCGAGTTGAGGAGAGCTATGCAGGAATAAAAAATATTAAAAGCTTTATTCCAAAAGTGACTAGCGAAACAGCTATATATCTGTCTTAAATGTTTAGAATGTTTCGTTGATTAAATGAACTTTTTTAAACATTTTATGTTTTGTGAAGAGGGAAATGGATATTGAATCCTTTAACAAAAGAGAAAGGGAGTATATTTCTTTCTTTTTATACAAATTATTAAGGGTGAAATACTTATGAAATAAGTAGCTTTTACTAAGAGATTATAAATTGTTGAGGTGATTGAATACATGCCAAAGTTAGATGTAGAGGGGTGTAACCTTTACTACATAGTAAAAGGAAAAGGGACGCCTATCATTTTTATCCACCCACCTACACTTACTTGTGAAAATTTTGAATATCAACTAGAAGAATTATCTAGAAATTTTAAAGTAATCGCTTTTGATGTTAGAGGACATGGCAATAGTCAGAGTTCAAGTCAGCCAATTACGTATTCACTAATTGCTAAAGATATGAAGAGTTTACTGGATTATTTGGAAATAAAAAAGTCTTTTGTATGTGGGTATTCAATAGGAAGCTCAGTTGCCTTGGAATTTTTATTAACATATCCCGAAAATAGTTTAGGTGGGATTCTAATAGGTGGAATGTCAGAAGTGCGTCAAGGCTATTTAAAAAATAAGATTTCTCTTGGTGTCCAATTGGCGAAAGCAAGAGCAATTTCATTTTTAGCATTTGCCATTTCTTGGGGGAATTCAAATACAAATAAATTATTCAAAAAAATGTTTCGAGAAGCTCGGAAAGGTAATGCCAAAAATATTGAACAATATTATCGCTACAGTTTGCAATATAATTGTACCAATCAACTTAAAGACATTCATCTACCTGTGTTGTTGGTTTATGGAGAAAATGACAAAACTTTTTATAGTCATGCAAACTTACTACATGAAGAATTGCCATGTAATGAATTAAGATTTATTATTGGTGCAAAACATCAAATACCAACAAAAGCGGCTACAGAGTTAAATCAAATGAATGAGCAGTTTGTTTGTACTCATTCTAAGGTGCTTAAAGAAGTTCTTAAATCATAAAGTATTATCTCAAATCCTAAAGGGGATTTGAAATTTATATTTTCAAAAAGGATAACGGTATAAGTTTTGTTTCTAACTTAAAAAAATTATGATTAGCAGTAAATCAATTAGAAATGAAATTGTGGAAATAGGGGATTTCTAAAAGTGAAGATTTAAAAAAGTACCCCATGAACCTAATGGACAATGAAGGTATGAGTTAGAGGAAGATACATAACAATTAACAAGTGGGGATGTTGAAAAATTAATTCGGATCACCATATCCAAAAAAGAAAATTTTACGTATTAAAACAGATTAGCCGATTTCCTGTAAAACAAGAAACCGGCTATCTGCTTTTTATAGGGTTGTTGTCTTTTAATAGTAACAGTTACTAGTTTGGATTACTTTGTTTCTTCTGTGTGATAGGCTTAATTTCATCAGCAAACTCTATATTTGCCAAGTTTACTTTGGATGGAATAAATGTTCTTGTTTTATTTTGAAAACCTTGGAACGTATGTTTCATAGGTCTCATCATACTTGAATTACGTGTTGCTAATAATCCCAAAACTGTTCCTAATCCTAGTAAAGAAGCCCAAATCCATTCTTTATTATTCTTCTTTTTATTTCCTAATAACTCAAACATTTGTTGGGTTATTTTTTTAGAATTGAATAATGAAATCAAAAAGTTAAGAATATTCATTTTTGTCCCCCTGTAAAAAAATCGTAAAAAGAAACACTAGGTTCAATTTCACATAATTTATGATGCGATATTTTATAGAAATTTATGATGCCAACTTATACTAATAATTCTTGATTTTTAAATCGGAACCTCCTAATATTACCTAAGTGTTTTTTACTGAAATGTGCAAAATAGTTTTATAAAAAATTCAAAAAGGAGATGAAAAGTTATGTATTATTAGATTGGAACTTTATGACTTCTTTTTTAATAATCTGTTATGTAATGTCGAAAGGGTGAGTAACGCAAGAATCGACCCTACTAAGGCAAGTGACATATCCCATTGTGCATCCCATATATCGCCTTGCATACCTAAAAAGTCTTTTGCCCCTTTTCCTCCCTTTGCTATTTTAAAAGTTAACCATTCGATGATTTCGTATAATGCAGCAATAGCAAGCGAAATACTTATACTAATCGTAACTAACCAAGGACCTTCGGTTAGTTGAGTTTTCCGTAATAATATTTCTCTTATCACAATTGTAAAAAAACCTTTTATCAAATGTCCAAATCGATCGTAGTGATTCCGATTTAAATCAAAAGCATCTTTTATCCAATTAAAAAGTGGAACCTTTGAGTATGTGTAATGACCACCGATGAACATTATAATGGCTAGTATTGCAATTATGATATAAGAGAGAGTGGAAAAGCGAAACTTATTGTATATTGCAATTATAATGATTAGACCGAGAACGGCAGGAATAGCTTCCGCTGCCCATGTCGAGTATCTTGCAGGCTTAATAACGGACCATATAAAAACTGTGGTAAAAATTAATAATAAAAATAGATGAATCATTTTACTTTTGTCTCTTATCACTTTTTTCACTCCTATTGAAAGACTTTCTACTTAAAGTATTTGAAAAATCGTAGTTTCGTATACAGAGTATTTAGAACTGTTTGCCTTAGTTTACACTTAAGAACAGCTTTTTTAATAAGGAAAGTGATCTTGCCTAGTAGATATTCACAAAGAAAATAGCTATATTCACAGCATGATTCGCGTACCTAAACTTAACTATTATTTTTAAATAAGAATAACATTTACAGCCTGCGTAAACTGCTCTAAAAGGTGTAGCTCTATATCAATGTCAAGTTAAGAATGCGAAGAGAATATAGGGAAGTGTGCTTTCTATAAATTTTTGTGTCTAAACTAAAAATGTACATAACCAGTAGGAGGAGCATTATCACGTTAAACATGTTCGATTTGCAACTATATATTATTTATCTATTTATACCGAGTAGAATAATAAGAAAGGACATGCACACTACATATTTCTTTTTTGTGAGGGCATTATATTTATATAAACATTTCAAAAACAAAGGAGAGCGTCTGCATGAATTACAAAATGTTTAGGGCTATCAATCGTCTAGCTGGTCGTAATTCAACCATAGATACATTTATGATAGTTATTTCACAAAAGACTCGATTCCTGTACATTTTTTTATTAGCCTTAATGTGGTTTAGAAACAATTCTTACAAAAAAATTATTTTATTTGCAGGGGTATCAGTAGTATTTTCATTATGTATAAATCGTTTTATCCAGTTCTTTTATTTTAAACCTCGTCCGTTTGTTATACACCGTGTGCGTTTACTTATTCCATCAAAGAATAATTCTTCATTTCCTAGTAAACATACCGCCGTAGCATTTGCCTTAGCAACCTCTGTCTTACTTCGTGAACGTTTATTTGGATCGATCATGTGGTTTTTAGCAATTTTGACAGGGTTCTCACGTATCTGGCTAGGGCATCATTATCCATTTGATATCATAGGAAGTGCCTTTATGGGAATCTTAACCAGTATAGTTATTGGCAATACTTCATATTTATTTAATTCTTTTGTTACCTGGATTATAAATGTATATAGAAAAATATTTTTTGTAGATTTGAAACATTTCTGACGATATCTTTGATAAATCGCAGTACATAATCTTTCACATTTTTTTACTAAAGTAACTTTTTCTTGAGATATATTTTGGAATAAACTACAGAAATGTAGCCAATCCCTTAATTATTAAAACTTGCTCCCTGTTTACTTATTATTAAGTAATAAGAATACTTAAGTGGTTTGAAGTAAATATTATGACTGTTACAAATCAAAAGGAGGTCATTATAATGAACAAACAAAGAGCACAAGAGATTGCCGCTTCACCAGTCATGGCTAATGTAACGTATAATGGAGTTCCAATTTATATTCAAAATGTGGCTGAAAATAATGAAACAGCTAGAATATATCCTCTTAATGAACCTAATAATGAACAAGAAATCCCTTTATCCAACTTAATAGAACATTAATGGTTTATATGTTACCTCAATAAATAATTACTCAAACATACAAGCACCACTTACAGTGGTGTTTGTATGTTTGAGTAATCTTATTTTCTATTTTCTTCTAGCTAATTAGGTTAATAAGGATAAAAAATATTTTTGATTGGTGGTTACAATCCACTTTAATAAAGCAAAAAACTACTAAATTATGGTAGAGATTACTAAATAAATGACTTATTTAAATTAGTGATAACAATGTACCTCCAACGGCACCAGAAAAATGTAAAAACATGCATTGCTGATTTAAAGGATAGGGTTTCTGTATTAGAACCTGAAGAACCTCAATATAAAGGGTTTTAAGTAGACTGGAGGAAATTACTATGTCTTACCTACCCGAATGGACACTTGTCATTCTCCGCTCTATATTCATATTAATTGTTTTATTTACTATCACAAAATGTTTAGGAAAAAGGAAAATCTCTCAACTTTCCTTTTTCGAGTACGTAGCTGGAATGACAATTGGTGGTATCGCCGCTCAAGTATCTACGGGGTTAAACCAAAAAATTTTCCATGGCGTCTTTGCCATACTTATTTTCGCTTCGGTACCTTTTTTCGTAGGAATTCTTTCCTTAAAAAACAAAGCCGCGAGAGATTTCTTTGAAGGTAAGTCTATAGTTTTAATAAAGGATGGAAAAATACTTGAGGATAATTTAAAGAAAGAAAAGTATACCAGTGATGAATTACTTGAACTTCTCAGAGGAAACGGAGCTTTTAGTATATCCGAAGTAGAATTTGCTGTCTTAGAACCAAGCGGAGAATTAAATGTATTATTAAAGAAAGAATCTCAACCACTAACAGCAAAAGATATTGGCTTGAAAGTGCCAAATAAAAAGGAAACACAAACTGTTATTATGGATGGAAATGTACTAGATGAACCTCTTTCAAATAGTGGGCATAACCGCGCTTGGTTACATTCTGAACTAGAAAAACTCGGTGTTGTCATTGAAAATGTCTTTCTCGGTCAAGTTGATTCATATGGACAACTTACTATCGATATTTATAATGATAAACTCCAAATGCCTTCTCCTCAAAATAAACCTTTATTATTAGCATCTTTAAAAAAATGCCATGCTGATCTTGAACTATTTTCTTTAGAAACGAAATCAAAAACGGCAAGTGAAATGTATAGTAAAAATGCACAACAAATTGAAGCTATTTTAAACAAGGTAACCTACCTTCTAAAGGAATAAAAAAGGACGTTCTCACAAGCGTCCTTTTTGGACTGGTGATTTTTGAGTGATAGTCTTACATAAATTAATGATATGTTATAATTTTTCGGATATACAAAAAATATTGAAATTGGCACACAGATTAAGGTAACACTGAAGAATTAGAACAATACTTGGATATTAAATTAACGCCTCTGTTAGTTGAAAAAGGCTATTTACTGGAAATTAAGTTTAAACGCCAATTATTACATCTCATGAAGCTACCAGGAGGGTATTCGCATCCTAGATACAACTGCATTTCAACTTCCAGATCCTTTTTCATTCGTTTATCCAGGTGCAGGAGGATGCAGTCATACAGCGGGAATAAAGATTCAGCTTGAGTATGATTTATTAAGTGGACAGTTCCTTCATATTCATACAGGTCCAGGTAAACAACATGATCGAACCTATGGTTCCCTGTGTGTCCCAACTGTAACAGCGAATGATTTATGTATCCGAGATTTAGGTTATTTTCATTTGAAAGATCTTCAACATATACAAGAGAAAAAGGCTTATTATATCTCATGTATCAAATCGAATACACGTATGTATCAAAAAAATCCCAACCCTGATTATTTTCAAGATGGCCGAATCAAGGAAGGTACAGAGTATATCCAGATAGATATGGAGGTTGTAATGAACTCTCTTCAACCAGGACAAACTCCTTCTTCTTTTCCAAGCTATACAGAAAGACACCCAAGAGCTATCAAAGATTCTAATTCGTCTGTTCAACCTCCTACAGCAAAACGGGCGAAAATCTCATAGGTATGAGAAGAAAACAGCCTTTGATATATTAGGTGTCGTTTACAATTGTACTGTGTCTGATAATCAAGCGGCTTAATTCAAAAAAGGAAACCCATCAGGGTTTATTTCGTATGCAAATCTTTAAAGCATCTACATATAGACTTTCGAAAAAAGAAACAATCTCGCTTATATATTGAAGTTACATAAGCTTAGCTTGATAGCGATGTGGTTCTACCCCTTATAAATGTTACAAAAATCTTTCAAATAGCTCTAACTTGCACAATGCTTCCCGTTAATATAATACGCTGATTCTGTGAAAACCGTAAAAACAACCTCTACTTCTGGAAGTCCAAAATTCATTACATATGTAGTAATGGCCTTGGCAAATCGATTACGAATTTCCTGTCCACGCTCGAACCATTTCACTTCAATAAGAGGAAACGCTTTTATTTCTTCTCCATTGAATACAAACGTAGAACTTGGTAGTTCTAAGGTAAAATTATCCGTACCACACTCACAAATCTCTGCAAGCTCTTCTACTAATGGCTTGCTTATGCTTTTTAATTGTTCAGTAGTAATTCCACGAAACACAACATGCGGCATATGAATCCCTCCGTTAGATAGCTTTATATTTGCTCACATCATAACACAATTTATTTTGCTGCACTAACATCTATTGGTACATTTCAATGACATTCTTAAGAATAATCATATGTTATTGAAGCAATACATGTATTGTAACTATTTAAAACATATGAGAGCTTGGTAATTGGGTAAATAAAAAAGCCTTATCATTCTCCCTGTAAGGAGGTATGAGGGGAGGCCTCTATTAGGAAAGGGATGGTGCGCTTATATATTTTAAAAAGAAAAGACACCCTAAGGTGCCTTCCTCCGACTTGATAACCACTTTAATTTTAATAACATTGGATTCCCATCCGAATACTATTTTACCACGTTAAGTAATGTTGGTCATTGAGAAAGTCGAATACGTAGCGTTCATATTGTAAAATGACAATAACGTTATTTAATTTTAATATCTAAAACACGTATAACCCCGTTCTGACTTTAAGAAGGGGTTAAAATAAAGTCTTTTAATTTTTGATGTGAAATACTTTACTACACTTAAAAATGCAACAATAAAGTTGTTTAAATCTAAGTGTTATTGTACAAACGTGCTCTATTCTAAAATAGTCCTTTACTATTACCTCGTGAAACCCTTTTCACTTTTCTTGTTCTTTTCGTCTCCAGAGTAGTAGCAGAATTTCGAACAATTGAGGTAAGCATCACATAACTCGAGACAGCTGCAACTGCATATCTGCATAAATAATCGCTATCCTCCACAGTGCAACTTACCAAGCCTCGGTGAACTGTGAAGTTACGTTTTTCTAGTCGAACCCAGAACCTCTAAATAATGCTGATTGTACATAATCCCTAAGATGTTCCCAAAGGGATCGACCACGGAAGCAGTAATAAAACCCTCGCCACGCTCTGTGGGTGCCTCGTATTCTTTCGCTCCCATAGACAGCAGATTTTTGAAAGTTTCTGTTACATTATCGACGTGCCAGTACACTACAGCACCGGCCGGTCCGGTCGCTGGACCATCGGGCGCATAGCGGCTATCAATCAGCCCCAGCTCATGCTGGTAATCACCAAGACGAAACTCGGTATATCCTGGACGTTCGAAGTAAGGTTCGATGCCCAACAGTTCGGCGTACCACTTCTTTGCCGCTGCTAGATCATCCGTCCAAAAACTGACTGTGGTTAATCCTCGTAATGTCTGTGTGTCACTCATAATCGATTTCCTCCTTAATGTTGAGTAGTACGTCCCGATGCTATACTAAATTACAGCTTCTGAATTAACTTCGATTTACTTATGAATATCCCTTTCTATTATTCAAGAAACTGTCCCTTTAACCGAATAAAATGACTGACATTTTTAAACACCTTTATTGTAAATGTAACAATTTTATTTGTAATTAAACAATTGTATTATTACTTAACACATATATAGTGACCCTTAGGAGTATGCAAGATTTAATACAGTTTTTTGTTGATTCAACAACAAAAAAGAACCCTAAAACCGTGTCAGGATAGGAATGTATAAAAAAATGCATAGGTCGATAGAACTAAGAAAGGAGGTTCCCTTATAAGGGGAAGATTCCTCCTTGTCCTTGCTACTGATAATGAGACGTTATGTGAACATTATACAACTTAAAATACAGAACATATCACTTTACCCCTATGTAATCTTCTACAGAATCCTACTCTAATAGTTCAATAAAGTAATGCTATAATGTCCATTTATAGGTACATTTCATTAAGTAGAAAATAATAAATCTATTGAGGTTTAATAATTTTGATACTCATAATTTGACATGCATAAAACCAAAATTTACATGTTATATTATTAGGCACACCAATATAAATAATACCATTTTTTCATTCCGTAAATAATGTTGATAAAAAAGGTGAAAGGATTTTTAAAGATAAAAATAGAAATCTATATAAAAAAATATTTAAATGGTAGGGATATTATGAAAATCGGTAAGTTTGGAGAAGTAAATAACATAAGTATTGATACGATTAGACATTATATGGATCTCAGTCTCATTATTCCTGAAAAAAAGGGAGGACACTATTTTTTTGATGAGTATTGTCAAACAGATTTAGAACTTATTTTACATTACAAAGATCTAGGATTTAGCTTGAATGAAATTAAAGGACTATTTTTTTATAAAAATTTAGCGAAATCTATGAATTACGAAAAAGATACTTTTTACCAATCATTATTTAAACTGAAATATGACAAGATGGAACAGGAAATAGAAATTTTGGAGAAGAAACGGGATAAATTAAAGAGAGTGTTACATGATTTATCATTAACAAATGAAACTTCTAATTCAATTATAGGGGTAGATTTAAGTGTATTACATTTACTTACATGTTCTAAGTGTAATGAAAAACTAATTCTTCAAGATGGAATTATTAATAACAATCAAATTACAGAGGGGAAGTTAATTTGTAATTGTGGTAAAGAATACAATATTACTTCAGGAATTATAACTGCTGATAAATTATTCAAAGCAAATGAGCAAACGTCACTTGAAGATACTATTTCGGATTATATTTATGAAACTGATAATGCATATTTGGAAAATATGCATAGAGAAGGTGAATGGGCGAAAAAGAAACTAATAGAATTAGATTTAAATAACAAATTAATACTGGATATAGGTTCGGGACTTGGATTCTTTTTGAGAAACATTTATGAAGAACTACCAGAAGATTGCCTATACATTGCAGTGGATCGAGATTTCAATAAACTTATATTTTTAAAAGATGTAATAGCGAGAAGAAATCCGAGAAGAAATATTCTCTTTATCTGTGCGGATTTTTTGAACATCCCTATTCAAAATCGGTCTGTTGATATTGTAATTGATCACTCTGGTACAAGCAATTATAGTTTTGAGCATGAGAATTTTTTACTTCACGAATTAAATCCGCTTTTTAAAACGGATTGTTATTTATTAAGTTTATTTATTTTATTTAAAAATTTCAGCTCAAATAGCCAAATTACAAATAACTTTCGGGCAAATTTTACAATTTCAAAAGTAACGAAAGAAATCCAAAATCTACAGTTTCAATCGATTGATGAAAGTACTTCAAATTATTTGAAACGAGGCGGAAAGTACGAGAATTTCTTTGTTCAAGGAGAAGAAATTTATACATATTCATTTTTCGGAAAAAGATGGGGTTAACCCCATCTTTTATTTATTTTCCCTTAAAACTATTCAAATAGTACATATTGCGATTGGGTTGACCCAAGAACTTACAATGTACGTAACACAAATTAGGCAGGGGGAAAAGTTATGGCAAGTTTACGATTACATATAGAAAATAAAAAAAGCAACCAAGAACGAAGAAATATTTGTTTATATTCAATTGCAAAAATAGTATCAATATCCGGTAGCTCTATTTATAGTTTCGCATTAGGATTATATGTTTTACAAATAACTGGATCTGCTTTAAATTTCGCGATTACGCTTATTTTAGGAACGATTCCTATGATTGTTATGAATCCATTTGCAGGTGTAATTGCTGATAAGATTGATAAAAAGAAACTCGTCGTTTGTATGGATGTACTAAGCGGATGCTTATTAATAACGGTTTATATATTAAATAGCTATTATGGGTTAAACTTATTCATCATTTATACTACTACCTTTCTTATGACAGTATTTACAACATTTTTTGGAATAGGATTAGAGGCTGCAAAACCAAATATCGTCTCTAAAGAGAGACTAATGAGTCTTAACTCTATAAGTAAAATTATCGACTCTATATCTTTAATTCTAGGGCCTATGTTAGGGGGCTTTGTTTTTGCAGTCTTTGATATGAAAACTTTTATAATGATTAACGGTATTTCATTTATCCTTTCTGCTATATCCATATTGTTTATAAACTTTAAGTTGTGCGAGCAATACATAAATGAGGAATGTTCAATTAGAGAAATTAATTTTATTAAAGATATAAAGGAGGGATACACTTACTTAATGGAGCGGGAAAGCTTAAAAAATACGTTTAGTATTTTAATTTCACTTAATTTTTTCCTAGGATTTGCTGTAACTGTTCCATTGCCATACATTATTAATACAGTTCTCAATCTTAGTTCTAAACAATTTGGTATGATTCAAGGGACTTTTCCGATAGGTATGATAGTTGGTGCAATATTAGTAAAAAAGATAACTGATCGTTTTTCTTATTCCTATCTATTGAAAAAAATAAGTTTTATGCTGGCAATTTTTATGATAGTTTCAGGTGTCCCTGTTCTATTTAAAAGTATTGAAGTGAATAATATTGTATTTGTTACTATGTATTGCGCTATTATGTTCTTTTTAGGACTAATGATAGCATTAATGGATATCCCTTTAATTTATTTTATGCAAAAAGAGATTCCAGATGAATATAGGGGAAGGGTGCTTAGTATTGGATTAAGTATAGGTAAAATGATGCAGCCGATAGCACTCGCATTATCAGGTCTATTATTAAATTATATTCCAGCCTACACGCTTCCAATTGGAGGAGGGATCGTATTTCTTATTTTGAATAAGGCTTACTCAAATAAGTTGAATTTAGAAATCCATTCAAAAGGTTATAGTGTTGAAGGTAATTAAATAATATCGAAATAGCGCAGGATCATTATCCTGCGCTTAGCTATCGTAATTCTGCTGTTTTTCTAATAACAATCTTATCAATATCATTTTCTTCATCACCAATAAATAACCCGCGCTCTTTTAAATACGCCTCAAAATATAAATCTGCTTCTGCACGTTCATCATACGGTTTTACAGATAGAACGAAACCTAATTTGTTTTGTTCCTCTAAATGAGAAGTGGAGATATAGGCTGGAACATTATGACGTAAAAAGAGTTCTTTAACTGGAATAATCATATCTTTCATTAATTTTGTTAACATACCCATTTCAAATTCGAAATTAAAACGATCTATACTACATAAATCGGCGAATACTACACCGATAAAACCAGTATTAAATACTTCTTGATATTCTACGTCTTCGTCATGATTACCGTAAAAATTCTTTTCGATTAAATAATTTACAAAATAAGCAACACCGTCACTTTGTTCAAATGGTTTCGTTGAAAGAACAAAGCCGATTTTCTTTTGTTTATGTAAATACACACATGACATATATGCTGAAATATTATGTTCTTTAAATAGAGAACTTGTTGCCCCAGAGAGAGCATCTAGTACGTGATGAACAATTTGAAGTTTTTTACGGGCGAAATAATAGGATTTCTTTTGTAACTCCAATGTATCAATAAAGACAGAGCCGATAAAGCCTGTATTTGAAATAATAGGTGTTTGCTTTTTTCTTCCTCTGCGCTTTGCTTGAGCCATTGTAAAAATCATCCCTTCATGTACAATTAAAATTAAAAGAACGTTTGTTCGTATATTTATATTTTACTATTAAAACGCTCTAAAGTAAAGGGTTTTTGACAAAAAAACAATAAAAAAGACACCTGTAAAAGGTGCCTTAAACACTGTAGGGAAGAGGGTTCATCCCAATTATTTATATTATGATACAGAAACAATCTCTTCTGTATCTTCTACATCTAAATGACAGTCCATTGTACGAACATCTTGATCTTCATGACTTCCGAAATAAATAGTAATTTTCATATGTATCGCTCCTTTATTCTAGGAATACCTAAAATAATTACTAGTAATGTTAATATTTATTATATACCACTTTTTT
>Ga0209463_1000333_pt1 | contig 40830 bp, 34 predicted proteins | sample AgamicMgSfrz_FD_187169 | JGI IMG/M metagenome (GOLD analysis project Ga0209463, IMG submission 187169) | Agave microbial communities from Guanajuato, Mexico - Mg.Sf.rz (SPAdes) (version 2) | ecosystem: Host-associated > Plants > Phyllosphere > Phylloplane/Leaf | place: Guanajuato, Mexico...
CCAGTTGCGGTCGCCATCGGCTCGAGGTCATAAGCCAAGCTGTCCAAGAAGGTGGAAGAGCATCACCTTCTCGGCCACCTCGTCTTATGCTTGTCGCCGATAAACGGGCGCCCTTCACTTTTCTGTAAATTCTAATAATATATTGACTATGTTGTTGAAAAGTAGTATAAATAATTAAAACGTCATAAAACGTATTAAATAATACATATAGTTACTAAGATGGAGGGGATCTTTTTGAAGAAGAGGTTTGTGGGGATAGTTATGCTGGTTGTATGTATGGTTGGTTTGGCTGGATGTGGTAAGAGTGCTTCTAGTGGTGGTGGCGGTAAGCAACAGTTGGTGATGGGAACTTCAGCTGATTATTCTCCTTTTGAGTATATTGATACAGCTACTAGTGATGATATTATTGGCTTTGATGTGGATCTTGCTAAAGCGCTTGGTGAGAAGCTTGGGTATGAGATAGTTGTGAAGGATATGGATTTCAGCGGCTTGATTACATCACTGCAATCGGGAAAGGTTGATTTCGTCATGGCTGGTATGGAGCCCACTCCTGAACGCAGTAAAAATGTTGATTTCACGGATTCTTATTTCCGCAGCGATATTTCTATGGTTGTTCCAAAAGATGGTGATGTTCAGTCATTTGAGGATATCAAAGGAAAAGTAGTTGGAGTGCAAATAGGTTCCATTCAAGCGGAGAAAGCAGTAGAGTTGCAGCAGGAAGTTGATTTTAAAATAGAGAATAGAGACAGAGTGCCTGACTTGGTGGAAGAAATCAGCAGTGGCCGTTTTGATGGAGTATTAATGGAAGATGCCGTTTCTCAAGGATACTTAGAAAACAATGATAACTTAAAGGTCATCTCCGTTCCAAATAATGAAACAATAGGCGCTTCCATTGCTTTTCAAAAGGATAGTGACTTGACAGAGAAATTTAACAAAGAGTTAGTTGTTATGAAAGAAAATGGGGAAATGGATAAACTCGTTTCTAAATGGTTTGGTGGAGTGAAATCAGTAGATTAAGAATGAGTAATATAATATAGAAGAAACTAGAAATAAAAGGGGATGCAGTTAAATCTGCATCCCCTTTATTATTGGTAGGAATCTGGTATTTAGATAAACACAGATTCGTGGTAAAAAATAAAAAAACATGTAAGATTTTCTTACTTTTTTATACAATTCTGAATACTTATATAATATAATTATTATAAATAAACAACATTGTCCAAACAAACGTATTGTTTAAACATATTTGTTCAAAAGAAGTGCATTTTCCACAATCAGCATGAATAAAATGGAGCAAGAGGCTTGAGAACAGGGAGGATTGAAGTAAATGGAAGCGCTTATGAGGAATATGTTCCAGTCATTAGCAAAAAATCAGCCTGCCAATAGACTTGCAAAAAAATATGGACTTCGTTTAGGTGCAGCAAGATTTGTTGCAGGTGAATCGATTGGGATGGCAATTGATGCCGTGAAAAGATTGAACAAGGAAGGCAAGGTCGTGACACTGGACCATTTAGGTGAATTTATTTCAACTGAAGCAGAGGCAGTAGAGTCTGCAGCAATGTGTATGCAAACATTGGATGCCATTGCTGAAGCGAAGGCAGAATCTAATCTTTCCCTGAAAATGACTTCCCTTGGATTAGATATCAGCAGGGAGTTATGTATGAAAAATATGCGTAATATTCTCGACCGTGCAAAGTCGTACGGAAATTTCGTGAGAATTGATATGGAGGATTTTGGTCATTGTCAGGAGTCAATTGATATTTACAAGGAACTTCGTCAGGAGTATGACAATGTTGGGATTGTTCTCCAAGCATATCTATACAGGACAGAAGGAGATATTGCTGACTTGAACAATCTTCATGCTAATCTACGGCTTGTTAAAGGAGCATATAAAGAATCACCGAGCGTCGCTTTTCCAGAAAAAAAGGATGTTGATGAAAACTTTAAAAAAATCATCGAACAGCATTTGCTTAACGGCAACTACGCTGCGGTAGCAACACATGATGAGGCAATGGTCGAACATACGAAAACAGTTGTGAAGCAACATGGTATTCCAAAAGACCAGTTTGAGTTTCAAATGTTATATGGGATTTGTGAAGAACTGCAAGACAGACTTGTGAAGGAAGGCTATAAAGTCAGGGTTTATGTTCCTTACGGCATTGACTGGTTCGGCTATTTCATGAGGAGGCTCGCAGAAAGGCCAGCAAATGTTTGGTTTATCGTCAAGAATTTCTTTAAGTAAACTTAAAGTTTAGTAGTTTCATCCAAATCATAAATAAGGAGACTGAAATATTATGACGACAACTGTACCGTACACAACTTTCAAAAACGAGGAATTGACTGATTTTACAACTGAAGAAAATAAATCAGCAATGCATGCGGCATTAGCAAGGGTGAAAGCAGGCCTTGGGAAGAAGTATCCGATTGTTATCGGCTCGGAAAAACTTTTTGTTGAGGAAGAAACAGTTTCAGTTAATCCAGGCAATATTGATGAAGTGGTAGGCACTGTGAGTAAGGGATCTACACAACTGGCAGAAAAGGCTATGCAAACAGCATTAGCAACATTTGAAACGTGGAAAAAGGTAACGCCGGCTGAACGGGCGTCTTACTTGTTCAAGGCTGCTGCCTTAATGAGAGAGCGAAAGCACGAATTTTCCTCCTATCTTGTTCTTGAGTCAGGGAAATCTTGGATAGAAGCAGATGCTGATACGGCAGAGGCGATTGACTTCTTAGAGTTTTATGGCAGAGAAATGATCCGTTTAAGTGAGACCAGCATTCATCAGCCGCTTACAAAGATTAACGGTGAAGATAATCAGATTACGTATATTCCGCTAGGTGTGGGCATTGTCATTTCGCCGTTTAATTTCCCGTTGGCGATTATGGCTGGAACTACAGTTGCTGCTATCGTATCAGGTAACACGGTTATTTTGAAGCCCGCTGATGCCACACCGGTTATTGCTGCTAAGTTTGTCGAATTGATGGAAGAGGTCGGCTTGCCTGCAGGTGTATTGAATTATTTGCCTGGTGATGGCATTGAAGTAGGAGAATATTTAGTTGAGCACCCTAAAACACGCTTTATCTCGTTTACAGGTTCGCGAGCAGTTGGCTGCAGAATTTATGAACGTGCCTCGAAAGTACAAGATGGTCAACTCTGGTTAAAGCGTGTGATTGCCGAAATGGGTGGAAAAGATGGAGTAGTAGTTGATGAAACAGCTGATTTAGATGCTGCGGCTGCTGCGATTGTCGCTTCCGCATATGGTTATCAAGGTCAGAAATGTTCTGCAGGTTCTCGTGCAGTTATCGTTGAGTCTGTTTATGACGAAGTGGTCAGCAAAGTAGTGGAACTGACAAAAGGCCTTGCTATCGGCTTGCCCGAAGAGAATTATCCAGTTGGACCTGTCATTGATAAAAAGTCATTTGACAAGATAATTAGCTATATTGAAATTGGCAAACAGGAAGGTAGGCTGCTTGCTGGAGGAGATAGGGCGGAAGGAAACGGGTACTATATTGAACCGACAATATTCGCAGATGTTGACCCGCAGGCACGCATCATGCAGGAAGAGATATTTGGACCAGTTCTAGCCATTGCGAAAGCTGCAGATTGGCAGGAAGCAATTGACATATATAATAATACTGAATACGGACTTACAGGTGCATTTCATTCACAAGATGACAGCAGAATAAATTATGCGCTTGAAAATATGCATTGTGGAAATCTTTATATAAATAAAAAATGTACAGGTGCACTTGTAGGTGCCCATCCGTTCGGTGGATTCAATATGTCTGGGACTGATTCGAAAGCTGGCGGCTATGATTATCTGCTATTATTTACACAAGCGAAGTTGACATCTAGAAAAAAATAATATAAAAATAATAGACTAGGAGATGTGCTTTTCATTGTGCATCTCCTATTAAGCGAAAAAAATATAAAAATACATATTCGCTTAAACATTTATTGGTTTTTGCTTTCAAAAGAATGAATATTCTGAATTGGAAAAGAATCAAGTGGGGATGAAAGGACATCTTAGATTAGAGAATGGAGGATGGGGACTTGAATACACAAATTTTAATTTCGATTGCAATTTATATGGTCGGAATGCTTGTAATCGGCTACTTCGCCTATAAACGTACATCAAATCTGGAGGATTATATGATTGGCGGAAGGTCGCTTGGCCCTGCTGTTACTGCATTAAGTGCAGGCGCTGCTGACATGAGCGGCTGGCTGCTTATGGGGCTTCCGGGAGCTATGTTCACCCAGGGGATAAGTGCATCTTGGATTGCAATCGGCTTAACGATAGGAGCTTATTTAAACTGGCTTTATGTAGCTCCGCGCTTACGGGCCTATACAGAAGTGGCCAATAACTCTATGACAATTCCAGCTTTTTTGGAAAATAGATTTAAAGATAAGTCAAACATATTGCGTCTTACATCAGGATTAGTCATCATTATCTTTTTTACGTTTTATGTTTCATCAGGAATGGTATCAGGTGGGGTTTTATTTGAGACGACGTTTGGTATGCATTATCAGGCGGGACTTTGGATTGTTGCTGCAGTCGTTATTGCCTACACACTGTTTGGCGGATTTTTAGCAGTAAGCTGGACAGATTTTGTTCAGGGCTTGATTATGGTTGTCGCGCTTGTGCTTGTACCTATTGTGACCATTATGGAGGTTGGGGGCATAGGTACTGGCTTTGACACAATTAAAGAAATTGATCCGAAGCTGTTTGATATTTTCAAAGGAACGACAGTTCTCGGCATTATATCCTTGGTTGCCTGGGGGCTTGGGTACTTTGGTCAGCCGCATATTATCGTTCGTTTCATGGCGATTTCTTCCGTAAAAGAAATTAAAAAGGCAAGGCGGATCGGAATGGGCTGGATGATCTTTTCTGTCGGTGGCGCAATGTTTACAGGGTTTCTCGGTCTTGCCTATTACTCTCAACAAGGGCTAGATATTAGTGATCCAGAGACAATCTTTATTAAATTGAGTGAAATTCTGTTTCACCCGCTTATTACTGGCTTCCTGCTTGCGGCAATATTGGCAGCTGTTATGAGTACAATTTCTTCTCAATTATTGGTAACAGCAAGCTCTCTGACGGAAGATGTTTATAAGACATTCTTCAGACGCACGGCAAGTGAAAAGGAGCTGTTGTTAATCAGCAGACTTGCCGTGTTTGTTGTATCTGTTATTTCTGTATTCCTTGCCTTTAATAGGAACGGTACGATTCTTTCTCTAGTAGGATATGCTTGGGCAGGATTTGGCGCTTCCTTTGGCCCAGTCATACTGCTGAGTCTTTCCTGGAAAAGAATGAACCGTTGGGGAGCTCTGGCTGGTATTATCGGCGGAGCTGTGACAGTTATCGTATGGTCAAGTATAGATGTTCTTAAACAGAATCTGTATGAAATAATTCCAGGATTTATTGTTGGCCTTGTAAGCATCTGGATTGTCAGTTTGCTTACGGAAGCACCAAACGCTAAACAAGTAGAGAATTTCAACGAGTATAAGCAATCAGTTTAAAGACTGAAAAATAGAGAAAAAGCTGATTTTGTAACACGACAAATCAGCTTTTTCTGTCATATGCATTTTCTTTCACTCTAGCAGTAGAAAATGGAGCTGATGGTATGGTAAAGTTAGTAAAAAAGCTTGAAAGGGTAATAGTATGTTCGAACGTGCACAAATACAGCTTGACCGCTCTTTTGCGGTTGTAGACAAACAGACGCCAATAGCTGAGATAAAATCGAAACTTCGTGAGTATAATTTTGTCGTTGTGACAGGCGGAACATACTTTATAGTCGGCAATTATGAGTACGAAATAATCGCATTAGCTCACCAGACTGCTAACATAGGCGGTTGGCTCAAGCAGCTTGGATGGCTTCCGTCTTTCTCTGCTACTACAGGCGAATTGCCTTTTAAAGCTGATTGGCGCCGTCCTGTGCTTTGGTTAGAGGATGGTATACCAGCTGGGATTATAACGGAAAGTACATGGGTAAATATGCTTAAAGCAGAGTGCGGGCAAACGGCTGCTTATTTTCATACACTGGCTGAAACGATCAACGATTCTGTAACGGCTGTCGACGAGGAAGGTACTGTCGTTTGCTGGAATACAACTGCAGAAGAAACCTATAAAATAAAAAAAGAGCATATTGTCGGGGCAAAACTCGCCAGTCATTTTCGTGATGAATCAATTGTGCTAAAGCGGATACTAAATGAAGGGTATCCAGTTAGAGGCCAATATCACAGACCTAATGCTGATACACATGTGCTGATAAACGCTACACCAGTCATTTTAGATAACAAGATTATCGGCGGGATTGCATCAGAGCATGATATCACAAAAATGATCAGGCTTAATGAGGAGTTGGATTCTGCTTCGACATTGCTAGTTCAAAAAATAAATCCATTTTTATCCTTTGACAGTGGAAGTCCTAAGTTTCAAGAGTCGCTGAAAGTGGCGCAAAAAATGGCTCACGCAGACATTCCTGTCCTAATTACAGGCGAGGCTGGGTCAGGGAAAGAAATGCTTGCTCAAGCAATTCATTACGGGGGTTCAAAAGCGGATGGTCCCTTTGTTAACATTAATTGTTCCATCATTCCGCCAGGGCTGCTAGAAATTGATCTTTTTGGTATTGAAAAAGCATCGTTTACAGAAGAAAAGCAAAACATTATTACAGGAAAAATCGAACAGGCTGCTAATGGCACGATTTTTATTGAAAATATTGATAAAATGCCGCTTGTCTTGCAAGAAAAGTTGCTCATGTACTTAGTGGAAACCGCCTTTTATCGAGTGGGAGGACAGGAGAGAATCTCTTTACCTACAAGGATTATCGCCTCAGCCTCAAGGTCGGTGGAAAGTCTCCTTAAAGATGGAGAGCTGAATGAAAAGCTCTTTTATAAACTATCGGTCATTCATATTTATATTCCACCATTAAGGACGAGAAATGAGGATATTCCAACGCTTGTGGGAAGGTTTATTGAGGAGTTTAGTGTTAAATACAAAAAGCCTGTTCCCGCCATTGATGAAGAAGCACTGGCTTTGTTTGTCAGCTATAAATGGCCGGGAAATGTGAGAGAATTGCGCAATCTAATTGAGCGAATTATTGTATTACATGATACAGACAGGATTAAGATAGAGCACTTGCCTGATAGTCTTATTCACAATAAAGAGGTAGATGAGACATTCCTTCATACGGTAACTTCCATTGCAAAGGTGGATGAGGCTCAAGAAATAGAAGATGCACTGAAGAAGACATATGGAAACAAAAGTGCTGCGGCAAATCTTTTAGGAATCTCACGGGGAACGCTTTATAATAAAATAAAAGAATATGGATTAAGTTAAATAATAAAAAAGCGGAGCAGGAAGGACTAATTAGTCCTTCCTGCTCCGTTTTTTTACGATTCAAGCTGGTAGAAACGGCGAAGTAAATACGCAAGCCACTTTCCGTTATGGAGATGGCGAATGTTCTCGATAAGCCCATTTATAAGGGCAGGGCTCATTGTTTGCTTGTTTGCCTGCTCAATTAACAAGTGAAGAGATTCCTTAGCATATTCACCATCGGCAGCTACTGCATTCGAATTAAGAAGGTTGATGATTGTTTCTTTGTCTAGAGAAAAGTCTTGCTGGAACTCAATTAGATAAGAAAGTTCCTCTGTTATAAACGGTATTGTTTCATGGATGGCGAGCAAGGTAGTTTTTTCTGCCAAAGATTTTGAAAGAAGGCAGACATCTAAAGGAACTTTTGTAAATACAAATAGTTCAGAGTATGTTTTTAAAAAACCTTTGATGCAATACAGTAAATCATATTTCACCTGATCAGCAGATTTACCGTACACCTTTTCTATCAAAAGCAGAATGGTACTGTTTATTAGCTTGTCATAGTGCTTTATTTTCTGGATAAGGTCTGGGCTGACAGAAAAATTATGCTCGTTCATAAATATCTTTCCACGGTCCGAATCTTTTTTAAAAGATGAAAACACAGAGTGATAAAAATTATAAAGAAAATCGTCATTCACTGGCGTATGTTTGACTTGGTAGTCAAGATCGGAAACTAACTGCTTCATGGCGTTGTCAATCAGTTCGAGAATCAGTTCATCCTTTGATTTAAATGATAGATAGAATGCACCTTTGGAAATTCCGCAGCTTTCTGTTATTTGCTGAACGGAGGTTGTGGCAATTCCCTGCTTGGCGAACAATTCTAAAGCGGTGTCCATAATTAATTGTTTTTTTACCATTCTCTATTTTAGCTCCTAGCTATAAATAATTTGACAAATGACTGGCTAGTCAGTATTATATGTAATTAGTTCGATAAAGTCAATAAAGGGTAGGTGCAAAAGTGAAAGGGATAGTTAATTTCGTACTGAAGAATAAGCTGGCGGTTTGGTTATTGACCATTATTATCACAGCTTCAGGTATTTATTCCGGTACACAAATGAAAACGGAGACGATTCCTGATATTTCCATTCCATACTTAATGGTAACAGGTGTATATCCAGGAGCAACTCCTGAACAGGTAATGAATGATGTATCGATGCCGATTGAACAAGCAGTGGAAGGGCTAGAGGATGTTAAATCAGTCTATTCCAATTCCAGCTCAAGTGTTTCAAGCATACAAGTTGAATATGAGTATGGCATTGATATGGATGAAAAGAAAAGACAGCTCGAGTCTGCACTAGATAACGTAACACTACCAGAAGATGTAGATGCACCGACTGTATCTGCAATCAGCATGAACATGATGCCGGTTGTTGCATTATCAATAAGCAGTACTGAAGATGATATTGTAGATTTAACATCAACAGTGGAGGATGTAATCCTTCCTGATATTGAGAAGCTTGATGGAGTTGCCTCTGCAACTATTTCCGGCCAGCATGTAGAAGAAGTAGACTTCTCCTATAATAAAGAGAAATTGGCTGAGCTGAACCTGACAGAAGATGACGTGAAACAGGTTATTCAAGCTAGTGATATGGCAACATCATTAGGTCTTTATGAATTTGATGAAGGCGAAGAAGCTGTATCTGTTGATGGGAAGCTGACTTCCATAAATGAATTGAAAGATATGATGATTCCAGTAACACCGAGTGCTGACAATCCTTCACCATTTGTGAAGCTCAGCGATATTGCCACAATTGAGGCTGTCGGTAAGGAAGAATCTATTTCCCGTACAAATGGGGAAAACGCGATTGCTATCCAAATCATTAAAGGTCAGCAAGCTAATACAGTTGATGTTGTAAATGCTGTTAAAGATCTTGCTGAAGATGAAAAAGACAAAATTGACGGTCTAGTCATTGACGTTACACTTGACCAAGGAAAACCAATTGAAGATTCTGTCCACACAATGATTGAAAAAGCAGTATTCGGCGGTTTGATCGCAGTTCTAATCATCCTGCTGTTCTTGCGAGACATTAAATCTACAATCATTTCGATTGTGTCTATCCCTGTGTCTATTTTCATGGCGTTCTTGCTTCTGAATTGGATGGATATCACATTGAACATTATGACGCTAGGAGCCATTACAGTAGCTATCGGCCGTGTAATCGATGACTCCATCGTTGTAGTTGAAAACATATACAGACGTTTGCATTCTAAAGATGAGAAGCTGACAGGGCGTGCATTAGTGCGTGAAGCAACAATTGAAATGTTCAAGCCGATTCTTTCGTCTACATTAGTAACTGTTGCTGTGTTCGCACCACTGATTTTCGTCGGCGGCATGGTTGGTGAACTGTTTGTGCCGTTTGCATTGACAATGACATTTGCTCTTGGTGCATCTTTAATCGTTGCTGTTACAATCGTACCAGCACTTTCTCACTTCTTGTTTAAGAAAAAATTATACTCTGAGAAGACAGAAAGCGGACATAAAGAAGTTGGAAAGCTCGCTTTATGGTATAAAAGACTATTAGAAAAAGCATTGAACCATAAAATTATTACTTCTGCAATTGCAGTATTGCTTTTGGCAGGAAGCTTGGCACTTACTCCATTGATCGGTTTCAGTTTCATGGGAAGTGAAGAAGAGAAAGTCATGTACTTGACGTATACACCGGAAGCTGGTGAAACAGAGAAGCAAACAGCAGACAACATTCAAGTTGTAGAAGATGAAATGCTGAAGCGTGATGATATTGATACAGTCCAAACATCGATTACAGACAGCAGCAATGCAGACATGACTGCTGCTATGATGGGCGGAGGCGCTGGCGGCGGACTTATGTACTTGATCTTTGATCCAGACATGAAAAACTTCTCTGAAGTAAAAGAGGATATTGAAACATATATTGCAGATATTGACCAGACAGGAGAATGGAAGAGCCAAAACTTCACTTCTATGTCAGGGTCTACAAATGAAATCAGCTATACATTCTACAGCGAAGATTTAACTAAGCTTAATGAAACAGTTAAAGAAGCTGAAGGTATTATGAAGGATAATGACGGTCTTAAAGATGTATCTTCAAGTGCAGAAGCAGCATATGTAGAACATACATTAAAGGTTGATCAGGAAAATCTCCTGCAGTACGGATTGACTACGGGTCAAATCGTTATGGCATTAAGTAATCAAGGTTCAGATGAAGTTCTGACTACTGTTGAAAAAGACGGAAAAGAACTTGATGTTATTGTAAAACAAGAAGAGAAAGCTACTCCGAAATCACTTGATGAACTGTTGGATACAGATATAGCAACAGCAACTGGAACGACTATGAAGCTAGAAGATCTTGTGGAAATTGAAGAAGGAACAACACTTAATACACTTGATCGAAGCAAGGGTGAGTATTACGCGACAGTTACTGGAACTATCACAACAGATGATATTTCTAAAGTGACAGCTGAAGTAGATGAAAAAATTAATGATATTGACTTGCCTAGCGGTGTAACGATGGGCGTAGCCGGTGTATCTGCTGACATGACAGAAACGTTCACACAGCTTGGTGTTGCGATGATTGCTGCAATTGCAATTGTATACTTCATCCTTGTTGTTACCTTCGGTGAAGGTGCTGCACCATTCTCGATTCTATTCTCTCTGCCATTTGCAGTTATTGGCTCGTTTGTAGGATTGTTAATTGCAGGTGAAACAATCTCAGTTTCCGTGATGATGGGTATGCTGATGTTGATTGGTATAGTTGTAACGAACGCGATCGTATTAGTAGACCGAATCATTCATATGGAAAGAGAAGGTATGAGTATACGTGAAGCGATCCTTGAAGCAGGTGCTACCCGTCTCCGTCCTATCTTAATGACAGCTATTGCCACAATCGGTGCATTGATTCCCCTTGCTATCGGTAACGGTGGAAGCGGAATTATCTCAAAAGGTCTTGGAATTACCGTAATAGGCGGTTTAACAAGTTCAACACTGTTAACACTTCTTATCGTTCCAATCGTATACGAGATACTGTCTAAAATGTTTAAGAAAAATCGTAAACAAGTAGAAGATAACTAATAGTAGGAAAGAGGGCAGCCCTTGATTGGCTGCCCTCTCTTTTATTTGACCATGTATATTTTTTTGCACATTACGGAGTTCAGAGTTTTCATATGTAACTTTTTCTAATTGCCTTAAAAAACGATGAGTTTCCTTCCATAAAAAAAGGATGTTGATTGGAACAGATAGGTGACGCTACTACAGGTTTAGCGAAACAGTTAAGATTAGCGAATTAGCGAACTAAGCGGCTTAGCGTTCGCCCCCGAGCATAGAACCCATGTAGAGGTAGACAACATCCTCTTAAATTATTGTAGCTAAATTAAAAACTGTAAAAAAATAGTTATCTACAGTGTATGGCAGCTCTCAATTTCTGCTAAATATCGCTCCATTATGACAAAAAGCAACAATAGAAAGGAAATCAATAATACTTATCCTTTTCGTTATGAAAAAATAGAGTAAACAGATACTTTCGCTCTTGATTTTAATGATTTAATTAACTAAGTTGTTTCGAAAACCACAAAATTAACAAAAATATAAATAATTAATCCTTTGTTTACGATGTATAAAATATTAGTTAATGTTTTTGTTAATCAAATTATATAAATTTATTATTAAATTTATATAAAAGTTATTGACAGCGTTTTCAGCTTATTGTATAAATAACATGTAAGGTATTTTCTTCTAAAAAGGGGGCTCTGATAAAAGTTTAATAGAGCAATTAATTTATCGATTACGTTTTTATATAGTTAATATCAAATACATAAGCAGAAAGAGAAAGGCAATATAGTGATGTGCTAAGAATGGTGCAGTCTCAAACATTCTCCTTATAACAGCACAAAACATTTACTGTGCCTTATCGGTACTGTTTGTCGGATGCACGCTTATTGCTATATGAACAAATCGATAAAACACGGCATAAAACATGTTTGTCTATAGGGGAGAATACAACACTATTTTCCAGCTTTTTTCTTTCTTTCTGTTGACCCGAGTGTTAAGGGTATGGGGCAGTTATGACCTGTGGGTCAGAAAAATCCAACGGTCTTCTGGGTTTAAGCTTATTCTGGAGTATATACATGGCAGTACAAAAAATAATTGGGGGAGTACTGATTATGAAGAAACTGAATTTATTACTGGCTATTTTGTTGGTTTCAAGTATGTTTCTAGGTGCATGTTCAAGCAAAAGCAGTGGAAATAGTGATGAAAAAGAAATCACTTTTATGTTTAGAGGCGGCGAAGATGAAAAAACGGCTTATACTGCAGCAATCAAAAAATTTGAGGAGCAGCATGAAGGCGTTAAAGTAAAAATCATCAATACAGATGCTGACCAATACTCTACTAAACTATCTGCAGCTGTATCTGGCGGCAATGTGCCTGATGTGTTCTATCTTGATTCAGGAAGCATTGCAAACTATGTGGATAATGGAATTATCAGAGACATTACCGAAGATGTAGAAAAAGCAGATTTCGATCTGAACAGCTTATGGCAGTTTGGTGTCGACATCTATCGCTATGATGGAGAAACAGCAGGTAAAGGAGCACTTTACGGATTACCGAAGGATGTTGGTCCTTTCGCACTTGGATATAACAAAGATATGTTTGAAAAAGCGGGCATTCCAGCCCCGGACAAAGATAAAGCGTATACATGGGATGAATTCCTGAAAGTGAGCCAGGAATTGACACAAGATACAGATGGTGACGGAGAAGTAGATCAATGGGCAAGTGGATTTAACGCAACATGGTCATTGCAGTCATTTGCATACAGTAATGGAGCTTCTTTCCTAAATGAAGCAGGAGATAAAGTTACAGTAGATACTCCTGAATTTGCGAAATCCCTGCAATTCTTCTCTGATTTGTCAAACAAATATAATACTACACCAAACTCATCTCAATCAGAAACGCTTGACACATACCAAAGATGGATGAATGGCGAGCTTGCTTTCTTCCCAGTAGGCCCTTGGGATATGAGCGCATACGCTAAGCTTGACTTTGAATACGACTTAATGCCATGGCCGTCAGGTGATGCTGGCAAGTCAGTCGCTTATGTCGGTTCATTAGGACTGGTTGTTTCTGAGATGACACAAAATCCTGATTTGGCAACAGAACTTGCTATTTACTTATCAGCTGATGAAGAGGCACAGCAAACATTGCTTGATGCACAAGTTCAAATTCCAAACCTTGTAGATATGGCTGAGGAATGGGCTTCTGATACAGAATCAGTACCAAACAACAAACAAGAGTTCCTTGATATCGTCCAAGATTACGGTGTACCTTATCCGACATTTGCGACTTACAATTCCCAATGGTTAGATGAGTTCTGGACAAATATTACACCAGTTGTTCAAGGCAAAAAGACAGCCGAAGAATACTTGAAAGAGATTCAACCGAAAATGCAAAAGCTTCTAGATGAAGCAAATGAACAAGCCAAAATGTCAAAATAATAGATTAATAGGCATCTGTGGCAAGTCACAGATGCCTATTGCTAAAAGGGGTGAAAAGCATGTCTGGCATAAATCCGGTTGTCGGCGCCAAAGATGTAAAGCCGAAAAAACCAAAAAAGCAAAAATCCAGCGCACTATATAAGCAGGAACATCGAGTCGCCTTTTTATTCGTACTCGCTCCTGTTATAGGTTTCCTACTATTTTCTGTATACCCGTTTGCCTACTCCATATACGCTTCTTTTACCGATTGGAATGGGTTAAACCGTATGAATTTTATCGGATTTGATAACTTTGTCAAACTGTTCCAAGATCCGTACTTCTATCAAACGCTCTATAATACGGTCTTCTATATGATTGGTATACCTATTGGCCTTGGTTTAGCATTGCTGTTGGCAATTGCTTTAAACAGAGGCTTGCGAGGGACTACTTTCTTTAGAACGGTTTACTACATACCTGTTATTTCTTCCCTTGCAGCAATTTCCATCATGTGGGCATGGGCTTACAATGGGGATTTCGGGTTAGTTAACCAAGTGTTGGAGATTTTCGGAGTCCAAGGTCCTAACTGGCTTGAGAATACGTCTACTGTTAAGCCAGCGATTATTTTAATGGCTGTTTGGAAAGGTTTAGGCTACTCCATGCTGTTGTATTTGGCAGCTATTCAAAGTGTTTCCAAGTCATTCTATGAAGCAGCAGATTTGGACGGGGCTAACTCATTCCAAAAATTCTTGAACATTACATGGCCGATGGTGAAGCCAGTAACATTTTTCTTGGTTATCACAAACATTATCGGCGGTTTCCAAATCTTCACTGAAATCAATATTATGACACCAACTGGTGGCCCTGAATACAGCGCAGCTTCTATCGTTTGGTATGTATGGCAGAAAGCATTTAAATATTACCAAATGGGTTACGGTTCAGCAATGTCACTAATCTTGTTCATCTTTATTTTCATAGTGACAGTTATTCAGTTCTACTTAAACAGAAAATCAGATTATAGCTTGGATTAGGAGGTGTATTAGTGAATGAAAAAGCAAAAGAGAATTACTGACATAATCGTTTATATAATTTTGTCGCTTGGTTCCATCTTAATGATTGGTCCGCTGCTCTGGATGATTTCAACTTCCTTAAAGGATAAAACAGGTGTATTTGCTTTACCGCCGCAGTGGATACCAGATCCAATCCAATTCGAAGCTTATACGAAGCTGTTTCAGCTGGACACTTTAGGATATGGGATAAAAAATACGATTATTGTTTCTTTGTCTGTAACAATAGTTGGAACAATTACTTCGAGTATGGCTGCTTTTGCATTTGCAAAGCTGAGAATGCCATTTAAGGATTGGGTATTCCTTATTCTATTGGCATCTATCATGATTCCGTATCCAATTATCATGATTCCACAGTTCGTTATGTTCTCAAAGATTGGCTGGGTAGATACATTGCTTCCGCTTATCGTTCCTGGACTGTTCGGTAATATAACGATGATTTTCTTCCTGCGGCAATATTTGGCGAATGTACCTTACTCTCTTATTGAAGCCGCGAAGGTGGATGGAGCAGGTTATTTACAGATATTCTTCAAGCTGATTTTCCCGGTCATCCGCCCTGCAGTCGCAGCACAGTTTATTTTGTGGTTTATGGGTGTTTGGAATGACTATTTAGCACCATTAATTTATTTGAACAGCCCAGAAAAGCAGACATTACAGGTTGTTATCGCTAACTTAAAAGCAACATATGCGATACAAACAGATTATCCGTTAATCATGGCTGGATCAGTAGTTTCCTTGCTGCCTGTACTGATTGTATTCCTAATATTCCAAAAGCAAATTATCGAATCAGTCGCTTTATCTGGTGTAAAAGGATAAAGGCTAAGGAGGCTTTTTAGTTGAAGGAGAGTACAAAAAGATGGTTTGACACTGTTCAATCCTATCAATGGGGGACACTTGGAGCACATGATCCCACAATTGTAGAGGAAAACGGTGTCTATTATATGTTCGCGACAGATACCTTTTTTGAGGAAAAGCCAACGCAAGGGGTGCCAATCAGGAAATCTTATGATCTTGTTCATTGGGAGTTTGCTGGAACTGCATTGGCAGGTATTCCGACAGAGGCTGGCACATGGTCGAAGGCGCTCGGACTATGGGCGCCGGAGGTTATTCCTTATAAAGGCAGATACTATATGTATTATTCTGCTTCAACGTTTGGAAGCACTGTGTCATGCATTGGACTTGCAACTGCAGAGCATCTTGAGGGGCCATGGAGTGATCAAGGAATCGTTATTAAGACAAATCCAGACATAGCCAAACATAATGCTATTGATGCAAATATAGTTACAGATCGTGATGGAAGGTACTGGATGTGCTATGGCTCTTTCTTTGGCGGTATTTATATAGCAGAGCTAAATATGGAGACGGGGCATCTAAAAAATGAGCAAGATTATGGTACGCTTCTCGCTAAGCGCCCCAAATCTGTCGATACAGCAATTGAAGGTGCATTTATTTATTATCATGAAGAACTGGATTACTATTATCTGTTCACTTCTTATGATAGTTTGCATAACAGCTATAATGTTAGAGTCGCAAGATCAAAAAATATAACAGGTCCTTATGTGGACATGAATGGCAACAGCATGCTTGAAACAGATAACAATCCTGAATCAATTGGAGTAAAGCTTGTTGGCAGCTATCAATTCAAGGAAGATATTAGCTGGATCGGTCCAGGTCATAACTCGATTTTTACTGAGGGAAAGAAGAATTACATGGTTCACCATGTACGGATTGAAGAGCATTCTCCTTATCACTTTGCTTTTATTCGGGAGCTGTTTTGGCTGAATAACGGCTGGCCTGTCGTTTCTCCTGAACATTACGAGAAATCGGATGTGTTTTCGTTGTCAGACAAAGATTTGCTAGGAAAATGGGAGATTATCGCTTTTGATGATACAACCTCCATTAAGGAAAGCGAATTTTTTGACATAAACGAAAGTAATCTGGCTGAGTTCGATTCCCTTGGAGAGCATCAATACGTTCATAAAAAGTCTGGTACAACATTTATTATTTTCGCATGCAAGAACTGGAAAGAAGATAAAGAAGGAATTGGGTTTTCCGGATTAACTACAAATGGAAACGCAATTTTTGGAAAGAGGGTTTAATATATGGCGTGGTCAAATAAAATCATGGTTTATTTGGATAAAGCAGTAAATATCATTTACTTGAATCTGCTGTGGGTTGTTGGCGTGTTGTTAGGACTTGGCTTTTTTGGGGTGTTTCCTGCCACTTATGCATTATTTCATCTGCAAAAAGATGAGGCATATAAAGCAGATTATCCGTCCTATCGTCAAATTGCAAAAAGTTTCTTCAGTGCATATAAGAAAGGCTTCCTGAAAATGAATGGTTTAGCCCTCATTTATGGAGCGGTTATGTATGTATTGTGGATAGATATGCAGCTTGTCAAACAAATGGCCATTGGCATGGCAGTGCTCTATTATCCGCTCCTATTTATCATGATTTATGTTTTGGCTGCAATAGTATATACATTCCCTGTTTCCATACATACGGAAGGGACATTCAAGCAAAAAGCAAAATTAGTGCTGGCATTGCCGCTGCTTATGCCAATCCAGAGTATTTTCAGTCTAATGTTTTTCTTAGTTCTGCTGGCAGCAGCTTATAAATTCAGCATCATTCTCCCGCTATGCTTCGTCAGTATCTATGTCATCTGCATTGAAAGGTTTATATCAGGTGAACTAGTAAAAAAAGGAGCTATTAAAGGAGAAACAATTAAAGAGAACATTTAAAGGGAGATAATGACCATGATTGAAACAACATCTAAATATAATAATCCGATTGTATTACAACGTGCAGATCCATGGGTTTATAAGCATACAGACGGCTATTATTATTTCACAGGTTCTGTTCCAGGTTATCAAGAAATTGAAGTGAGACGGGCAAAAAGCATAGATGAGCTTGAAAGCAGTGAGAAAGCGACCGTATGGAGAGCACATGCTGAAGGGCCTCAAAGCCAGTTAATCTGGGCCCCAGAAATCCACTTTGTTCAAGGAAAATGGTATATTTACTTTGCTGCAGCACCTAGCAGCCATCCAAAAAACCATATCTTCCAACATCGCATGTTTGCGATTGAATGTGGAGATGAAAATCCCCTTACAGGTAAATGGGAGGAAAAAGGGCAAGTAAAAACACAACAGGAAAGCTTCTGCCTTGATGCTACCGTGTTCGAGCATAACGATAAGCTTTACTATGTATGGGCGCAAAAGGAACCAGCAATACCTGGAAACTCAAATCTGTATATTTCTGAAATGGAAAATCCATGGACTTTAAAAGGCAAACAGCTCTTGCTGACAATCCCTGAGTATGGTTGGGAAAAAATCGGCTTTCTAGTAAATGAAGGTCCGGCAGTGATAATTCGAAATAATAAAATTTTTATCACTTATTCAGCTAGTGCAACAGACGGAAACTATTGTATGGGTCTGCTGTGGGCAGATGCAGATGCAGATCTTTTGGACGGTTATTCCTGGACGAAATCAAAGGAGCCTGTTTTCAAAAGTGCACCGGAAAACGGCCAATTCGGTCCTGGACACAACAGCTTTACTGTAAGTGAAGATGGTCAAGAAGATGTGCTCATCTACCATGCACGTCCATATACCGAAATGGATGGAGATCCGTTGGATAACCCAGATCGTCATGCCCGCGCACAAGTATTTACTTGGGACGAGAATGGTTTTCCTGTATTCGGCAAACCAGTAGCTAATAATGACTAAAATGTAATCAAAAAGACAACTAGAAGATTTAAGCTAGTTGTCTTTTTGCTAGTATCTTGTAGATCGATTACAAGAAAGTGCATAAAAATAGTACCAGCTCCACCTGCGCTAGGTACCGATGATGACCACGAATGTCATCCAACCTAAAAACAGTATAAATGGAAACGGTTACATTGTCAAATGAATTAACTATAAGTCAATGGGGAAATAATCAATGGATAAAAAAACCATATTATTTGTCCAACTTGATCAATAAATATATACTGATTAATAGAATCCTAAGAAAGAAGGTGCACATACTGTGGAATATGTTAAATTGGGTAATTCTGGCATGGATGTATCTAGGCTTTGTCTCGGCTGTATGAGTTTTGGAGTTCCTGAAAGAGGAAGTCACAGCTGGGTCTTAGATGAGGAGGGGAGTCGTCCAATTATTAAGAGGGCGCTAGGGCTTGGCATTAACTTCTTCGATACAGCAAATGTGTACTCTGATGGAACAAGTGAGGAAATTGTCGGTAGGGCTTTAAAAGATTTTGCAAACCGTGATGAAGTTGTGCTTGCTACGAAAGTTCATGGCCGCATGCATAAAGGCCCTAACGGTGCAGGGCTTTCCCGCAAGGCAATCATGAGCGAAATCGACAACAGTCTAAAAAGGCTAGGAACAGAGTATGTGGACCTTTATCAAATACATCGCTGGGATTATGACACACCAATAGAGGAAACAATGGAAGCTCTCCATGATGTTGTAAAGGCAGGAAAGGCGCGCTATATTGGTGCATCTTCTATGTATGCTTGGCAATTCTTGAAAGCGCAGCATATTGCTGAAAAAAACGGCTGGACAAAATTTATCACCATGCAGAATCATCTAAACCTATTGTACAGGGAAGAAGAGCGAGAGATGCTGCCATTATGCAAAGAGGAAAAGATTGGAGTCATTCCCTGGAGTCCGCTTGCCCGAGGCAAATTGACTCGTAACTGGGATGACACAACAACTCGTTCAGAAACAGACGAGTTTGGAAAAACACTGTATGCCCAAACAGCAGCTGCTGACAAAATGGTTGTCGAACAAGTCGCCTATATAGCAGAAAGGCGCGGTGTATCACGTGCTCAAATTGCACTTGCTTGGGTACTGCAAAAAGAAACAATCGCTTCACCGATTATTGGGTCAACAAAAATGTCTCATTTAGAGGATGCAGTTAATGCTCTAGCAGTGACATTAACAGAGGAAGAAATTAAGATGCTTGAAGAGCCGTATATTCCCCATCCTGTATTAGGATTCAAATAAAGGGAAGAGAAACCATTCAAGTGGATGGTTTCTTTTTTTCTGGAGAAGAGTTTGTAAATGAAATACTGGCAATAGGAACATACTATCATTAACCATGTACGGTAAAGCCCGCTCAGCAACGGTTTAATTTTAAAGGAAAAGGGTATAAAGCTAAGGTTGATTTTTTTTTTGAAAAGGCATAAAGGGAAAAGTAAGGAGTAAATTATTTTTATGAGAAAAGTTTCCATCGTATTTTATATTTCGACAGCAGTATTGCTGCTGCTTGTTCTTATTGGGATTACAGCTCCATCTTTGCTGGAGAATTTAACAAACTCGGTCCAAAGTTTTATTACAACTAGCTTTGGCTGGTATTACTTAATAGTTGTATCGTTTTTTCTTGTTGTATGCATTTATTTATTGTTCAGTCCAGCAGGGCGTATAAAACTTGGGAAGCAGGATGATAAACCTGAATTCTCGAGGATTTCTTGGCTTGCCATGCTGTTCAGTGCCGGAATGGGAATCGGACTTGTATTTTATGGCACAGCAGAACCAATAAGTCATTATGTATTAAGTTCACCAACAGGAGAAATTGGAACAGATCAAGGTATGAGGGATGCATTGAGGTATACATTTTTCCATTGGGGCATTCACGCTTGGGCAATATATGGGCTTGTAGCACTTTGTTTAGCATATTCCACCTTCCGAAAGGGAGAGGTATCTTTAATTAGTGTTACTTTAAAACCTGTTATCGGCAAAAAGGCAGAAGGCAATATCGGCAAGGCGGTCGACACGATTGCGGTTATAGCAACTGTATTAGGAGTAGCTACTACCCTTGGCTTCGGGGCTGTTCAAATAAACGGAGGCTTGTCCTTTATATATGGTATTCCTTCTAATATATTGACACAGTTTATTATTATTTTCATTGTTACTGCTATGTTCATTTATTCTGCTTTGAGCGGACTTGGAAAAGGAATAAAAATTTTGAGCAATGCTAATATGATTTTAGCCGGAGGCTTATTTTTGCTCTTATTTTTGCTTGGACCAACACTATTTTCCTTAAATTTATTTACTGATACATTAGGTTCTTATTTGCAAAATATAGTAAATATGAGTTTTCGCATTGCTCCCCTGAATCAAGAGAATCGTACATGGATTAACAATTGGACGATTTTTTATTGGGCATGGTGGATTGCATGGTCCCCATTTGTAGGAGTCTTTATTGCAAGGATTTCTAAAGGAAGAACAATTAGAGAATTTGTTGCATATGTTTTGTTTATTCCTGCATTAATTGGCTTCCTCTGGTTCTCCGTTTTCGGCGGGACTGCCATGCTGTTAGAGCATGATACTCCTGGGATAATTTCTGGATTGGCAACAGAAGAATCATTATTTGGTGTATTGGAGAATTTTCCATTAAGCAAAACTTTATCTATATTGGCGATTGTGCTAATCGTTGTGTTTTTTATTACTTCCGCTGATTCTGGAACCTTCGTTCTTGCTATGATGACGACGAATGGCTCGTTAAACCCAAGCAATCGTCTTAAGGTAATATGGGGAATTTTACTTGCAGCAATGGCGCTTGTGCTTCTTTATTCTGGAGGACTTCAAGCCTTGCAAAATACGATGATTATTGCAGCATTACCGTTTTCAATTATTATGGGTTTGATGGCTGTAAGTCTATTGAAGTCAGTCAATCAGGAAGTAAAAGAGTTTAGGCTTAAAAACATAAAACAAAAGCAGTCCTAAAGGTTAGGGTTGCTTTTTTTTAAAAGAAAAAGTTGTACTTCTTGTTCAGACAAGCTACACTTTAGAAAGATTATGAAAAGCAAGGAGATATTATGAACAATTATAAGATGGTAATTCAATATGATGGCGGCAGATACAGAGGCTGGCAGCGCCTTGGCAATGGAGACAGCTCTATCCAAGGAAAAATCGAAAATGTTTTGACAGAATTGGCCGGTGAAGAGGTGCAAATAATTGGTTGCAGCAGGACAGATGCCGGTGTGCATGCTTGTGAGCAAATCGCAAATTTTAAAATAAGAACATCTATGACAGATTCAGAAATAAAGGCGTATTTAAACAAATACTTGCCGCATGATATAAGTGTTCTACATGTAGAAGCAGTCTCAGACCGTTTTCATGCCCGCTATAATGCGAAGGATAAAACATACTTATATAAAATTTGGAATGAGGAGCATACAAACCCATTCATGCGGAAGTACAGCATGCACATTGAGGAAAAGCTCGATATTTCCAAAATGAGAGAGGCGGCCAGCCATTTCCTAGGAAGTCATGATTTCACTGCCTATTCCAATGCCAAAAGCAAGAAAAAATCAATGGTTCGGGAAATTTACTCGATATCAATAGAAAAGGAAGATGGCTTTATCCATATAAGAGTGAAAGGCGATGGCTTTTTATACAATATGGTAAGGAAAATTGTCGGTACATTAATTGAAGTTGGTTCAAAAAGGATCCAGCCTAAACAGATTCCTGCCATCATTGAATCCAAAGAAAGAATCAATACAGGTCCAATGGCAGAAGCAGGCGGTTTATATTTAGAGAGAGTTAAATTCTGATACGGGAAAGGAAGCTATAATAATAGCTTCCTTTTTTATTGCAACTAAACCAAGCATAAAGATTGCTTTTTACTTTGGATTGGAGTAAGGTTATTTTCGTTATTATACTAATTGGTATAAAAAGTAGGCAGGCATTCAGTTTATTTATATAGATAATATCCATAAATTATAGAGGGGGATAAACAATGGGGATTGTAGTTGTAGAAATATGTGATGGCAGCTTAATCACTGCTGTCCCGCTAGAGGAAATCCTTGAAGCAGAGTATCCGGAAGTAGCAGTGATCGAGAACAGCTGTCTTTCTTTTTGTGGCATGTGTGCGAAAAGACCTTACGCGATTGTAAATGGTAAAAGGATCTTTGCGAAAACAGCTGAAGAATGCGTAACATTAATCAAAAACCATATTGAAGCAGAGTTAGCATTATATGCTTAATATTATATGAATTGCATATAGTTAAAAGGGGTGGGAGAAATGGAAAAAGAGTTAATAGATAAACAAATAAATATTTTTCAAAGAGATGTTAAGGATCATTGGTATGTTCAATACGAGGAAGCCGAACTCCCAGCCATTCAGAAGGGGTGGGTGCTTCCTGTAGAAAGATGGAAGGATTTTGACCCATTTATCTTAATGGCAGAGGATTGGTTTAAAAGGGGAACATTCGCTGACCATCCCCATCGGGGCTTCCAGACAATTACTTATGTTGTAGACGGAAGATTAGAGCATATTGATAATGGCGGGGGAAGAGATATTCTTGAGCCCGGGGATGTGCAATATATGAATGCCGGCTGGGCTGCCAGACATGCAGAGGAGGGTGTGGGAGAGGATATTGCCCATACATTGCAGTTATGGCTGAATTTGCCGAAAAATCTTAAGCACAGTGAAACACTCTATCAAAATATCTACGGCGAAGATGCCCCTGCTGTTGAATTCACGGGCGGAAAAATTAAGGTGTTTTCTGGGGATATTGCAGGTGTTCACGGCCCGTTGGATGCTCTTGTTCCCATTACTTTAGCAGAAATATCTTTAGAAGAGGGAGCAACATATGTCCACCAGATCCCAGAGAATCATAATGCTTTTTTATATGTGTTGTCCGGTGATATGGATTTTGGCATTAACCGGGTAAATCTGCAAAAGCATGGTGCAGCTACATTGACTTATGAGGAACATGGAACAGAGGATAAGCAGAGTGAACTCACCATTAAAGCAAATAAACGAAAATCCAAAGTCCTTATTTACTCAGGAGTCCCTATTAAGGAAGAAATCGTGCCATACGGTCCTTTCGTCATGAACACGATGGAAGAGATAAAACAGGCTTTCCGCGATTTCCATCATGGGGAGTTCGGACCGCCTGCTAAATGAGGATGGGAGCATAGTTATTACTATGCTCCTTAATATATATCTGAGTTAGTATTCATTCCAATAAAAAAGGCAACCACCTTTATAAACGGCGGTTGTCTTTTTTTAAAACTTAACAAGAAATTTGCAGTGGCTGTCCCCATCTGTCCTACAGCAAGATCTGTTAATATTTTCTGTTTTAAGAACATCTTTAAACATATCTGTTTCACATTTACAGGCAATTTTAAATTCTTTTGCGACCTCAAGTATTGGGCAATTATATTCAACTAGCTCATATGTGTTTTCTTCAATCTGATTCAGTTCGGCCATATAGCCTTTTTCATTTTGAATTTTAACGATTTCCTGCATTTTTTGAGAAGAGTTCTTGTTATCCATTCTGACCGCATATTCGTGAATAAGCCTTGCCTCTCTTTTTTCGAATAAGCGCTGAACAGAGCCATCGCCGTACAGCTCCTCAATATCCTGCAAAAATCCAATGCTGATTCCTTCGTAATTTTTCGGGAAATGTACTTCTGCCTTATTTGTTAGTGAGTATAGCTGAATAGGTCTCCCCATGGATTGCTTAGCTTCCTTCGTTTGGATCATACCATCCTTCTCCATGATAGTAAGATGCTTGCGAACGGCCATATGTGTGATTTCGAGTCGCTTTGTTAAATCATTAACTGTCAGCGAGCCTTCTTTTTTTAGAAGATGAAGTATTTTGTCTTTCGTATTTTTTTGTTTAGTGTCCATCTATATAACCTCCATTAACTAGTTGGAGTAATCCTTCCTTGTTTACGACAACTAAGCAGCCGATTTTATTATTAATTATACCATAAAGTATAAAATGTTAACATTTTAATGAATGGCAGCATAGTATGGGGCAGGTAAAGTGAAAATAGTGGAAAAAAGTAATTGCAATTTATTGGTCGATAGGTTATTCTTTAACTATACTTTTTATACTAATAAGTATAAAAAATACATATTTAGGGGGATTACAAATGTCAAAATACGTACTGCCAGCATTAAACTATGATTTCTCTGCATTAGAGCCTCAAATCGACCAAACTACAATGGAGATTCATCATGGAAAGCATCACCAAACATATGTAAATAATTTAAACGCTGCTCTAGAAGGAAAAGCAGAATTGCAAGAAAAGTCATTAGAAGAATTATTAAGTAATTTAGCAGCAGTGCCAGAGGAAATCAGGACTGCTGTAAGAAATAACGGAGGCGGCCATCTTAACCACACTTTGTTCTGGGAAGTAATTGCTCCGGCTAAAGAAGGCAACGCACCAGCTGGCGAATTGGCTGAAGCAATTACGGCAGCGTTTGGCAGCTTCGATGAGTTTAAAAAAGCTTTCGCTCAAAGCGCGACTACTCGCTTTGGTTCAGGATGGGCATGGCTTGTTGTTAATGGAGAAGGCAAGCTAGAAGTTACTAGCACACCAAACCAAGACAATCCAATTATGGAAGGAAGCAATGCTGTACTTGGCTTGGACGTGTGGGAGCATGCTTACTACTTAAATTACCAAAACAGAAGACCTGATTATATTTCCAGCTTCTTTGAGATTGTTAATTGGGATGCTGTTGCAGAAAAATTCGCAAGCTTTAAAAAGTAAGATTGAATGTGAGATGTCCTTGATAGGGGCATCTTTTTTCAAAATAAAAAGGAGGAAGTCAAGATGAAGCTTATCGGCATATCCGGTTCTCTTGTCGGTACAAAAACAGCAAAAGCAGTAAATGAAGTGCTTGCTGCAGCTAAATCCTCTGATTCAAGCATTGAAACAGAGCTGATTGACCTTAAGGAATATGAGGTTGAATTCGTTAAAGGAACTCCACTGAGCTATTATAATGACGACACGATTAAGGTTGTTAAAGCTATGTTATCTGCTGATTTTTTAGTTATTGGCAGCCCTATTTATCAGGCCTCTATACCAGGAGCTTTAAAGAATTTGTTTGACCACTTACCTGTTGATGCTTTTAAAGGAAAGGTGACGGGCATTGTCATGACGGGCGGTACGGAAAAGCATTTCTTAGTAGCCGAACATCAGCTCAAACCCATTCTCAGCTATTTAAAGGGACTTATCCCTACAACAAATGTATTTGTTCATAATGATGATTTTAATGAAGATAATGAAATGGATAGTAACGAAGTGTCAGTGAGAATGAAAAATTTGGCAATTGAAATGATTGCTTTGCAAAAAGGTTATGCTGGAAACTGAAAAGAGATGTGCGGGAAAATTCCCAAACATCTCTTTTTTTTGCAGGTTTATTTAAAAAGTACGCTGACAGGCTTTTGCTCGTAAACACGGGAAATAGCATCGCTCAATAGTGGAGCAATTGTCAGCTGTGTAATTTTGCTGATTTTTTTCTCTTCTGTCAGCGGAATACTGTTCGTAACAATCAGTTCCTTCAAATGGGATTCTGTAATGTTTTCGATTGCCCGTTCTGACAGCACAGGATGAGTGCAGCAACCGTAAACTTCTTTTGCGCCATTATCAAGGAGTGCTTTTGTAGCGGTTGTGATTCTGTATGCAGTATCAATAATGTCATCGATAATAATAGCTGTTTTACCTTCTATATTACCTACAATATTCACTTCTCGTTTTTCACCAAAATCCCTTGGGCCGCGTTTATCAATGATAGCAATCGGAGCTTTCAGGCGGTCTGCCAATTCCCGTGCTCTAGTAGTGCTGCCATGATCTGGTGCAACAACAACGACATCATTTGCGAATTCTTTTGTTAGTAAGTATTGCGCTAATATCGGCATTGCGACAAGCTGATCGACCGGAATGTTGAAGAAGCCTTGTGTCTGCGGTGCATGAAGATCCATTGTAATGACCCGGTCAGCTCCAGCTTTCTGTATAAGGTTAGCAATCAGTTTCGCAGTAATTGGTTCTCTCGGCTGAGCTTTTCTGTCCTGGCGTGCATACGCATAATACGGCATGACCACATTGATGCATTTTACTGAAGCTCGTTTAAGCGCATCAATCATAATGAGTAGTTCCATAATACTTTGGTTGACGGGGTCGCTCGTTGGTTGGATGACGAATACATCGCAGCCGCGTACACTTTCTTCTATATTGATTTGAATTTCTCCATCACTGAATTTTTTTACTGAGCACTTCCCGAGCTCTGTTCCTAGATTTTCGACAATTTCTTGTGCAAGCTCTGGATTGGCGTTTAAGGAGAAGACTTTTAACTTAGATCCTTTATATGTATTTGGCAACTCGGTTTCCTCCTATAACAATTCTTTATTCTTAGTATGTGCAGCGTTTCCAAAAATCTGCCTCTATAAAGTATTGTAGGGTACTGGATGTGTCAATGCAACCAATTATATGAATATTTCCTCGCAATACTCTTCTTTGACTAAATCTGTCGGCATCAACTAAGATAATAGAAGGTTATGTCGTATATTGCAAAGGAAGTGAGTAGATGAAGATATTATTAGTGGAAGATGATAAGACAATCGCAGCTGGTTTAGAATTCAGCTTAAATCAGGAGAATTACGATACAATTGTTTGTCATTCTGCAGAAACAGCCAAAAAAACAATGATAGAATGTCTAGAACAAATAGACTTACTTATCTTTGATCTGTCATTGCCGGATGGCAACGGCTATGAACTATGCGAATTCGTTAAACAGCACTCTGATAAGCCTGTCATTTTTTTAACAGCCTTAGATGATGAGGTAAATGTTGTAATGGGACTGGATATGGGGGCAGATGATTATATTACAAAGCCTTTTCGCGTTCGTGAATTACTCTCCAGAATCAACTCAGTATTGCGTAGATATAATAAGCATTTGCAGGCAAAGCCTGTGATTGAACTCAAGAATATCACAATAAATACATTGGAAGGAAAGGTATTTAAGCAGGGGGAAGAGGTGCTGGTTACAGCATTAGAATATCGATTATTGCTGATACTGGCTAACCATGTCGGACAAGTGCTGACAAGAGCTCAGCTTCTTGAAAGGATTTGGGATGTTGCCGGGGACTTTGTTAATGACAACACATTAACTGTATATATTAAAAGACTGAGAGAGAAACTCGAGGATGATCCGCAAAAGCCGGCGATTATTAAAACAGTTCGCGGCTTAGGCTATAAGGTTGGTGATTAAATGCTTCGCAATCAAGAATTGTCTATATATATGTTAATCCTTTCTGTTATTACTTTGCTGTCCACTTTATTTTTCTACTTGTTTATTTCTCCAGTGGCAGCCATTTATGTTTTTGTTATTTGCCTCATTTTAACTTGTATTCAAGTTGTTTTTACATTTTGGCGTTATCAGAAAATCGCTCAATTGTCCGACTACTTGCGCAAAGTAACAAACGGAGATTATCAGTTTGACATAAGAGACAATCATGAAGGAGAGCTGAGCATTTTAAAAAGCGAAATTTATAAAGTGACATTAATGCTCACGCAAGAGGGATCTTCTTTAAAGCAGGATAAATTAAAATTGACAGATGCCATTTCGGATATTTCCCATCAATTAAAGACACCGCTGACCTCGATGATGGTTATGTCAGATTTGTTAAGCAGTAAAAATTTAGATGAGGAAAAACGAAATGAATTTACGAGAAATATCCGCATTCAGCTCGAACGCATTGATTGGCTAGTTTCTTCTTTATTAAAGCTTTCCAAAATAGATGCTGGTACTATTCAATTCAAGAAAGATGAGGTTTCTGTTATCCAGATGATTGAGAAAGCTGCAGAAGCTGTTCTGATTCCGATGGATATAAAGCAACAAACATTAAAGTTCTCAGGTGCCGATAATGTTACCTTTCGCGGAGATTTAAAGTGGACGTCGGAAGCAATTCTCAATATCTTGAAAAATGGAGTTGAGCATACTGCAGAAGGAGGGGAAATCACCATTTCCTATAGTGAGAATGCCTTATTCACGGAAATCTGCATTTATGATAACGGAAAAGGGATACCGAAAAAGGATCTGCCCTATATCTTTAAGCGTTTTTATAAAGGAACAAATGCAAGTGAGGACAGCATTGGAATCGGTCTGGCAATGGCATACAGCATTATTTCCGCACAGAACGGTGATGTAGAGGTGTCTAGTAAGGAAGGAGAGGGCACCACATTTACTATTAAATTTTACAAGCAGGCAATAAAAAGCATCAAGTGACTAAATTGTCACTTTCGAGTCACCACTATGTCATTTTAGGCAGATAAACTAGTAATAAATGAACATACGAGAGGGGTATAAAAATGGATATCTTAAAAATAGAAAATCTGTCTAAAGTGTATGGTAAAGGAGATACGGAAGTGAGGGCACTAGACGATGTGTCCTTTACTGTCAAAAAGGGAGAATTTGTTGTCATTATTGGTCCGTCTGGCTCTGGTAAATCAACATTGCTTCATTTGCTTGGCGGTGTGGACAGACCAACCAGCGGAAGAGTATTAGTGGATGATACGGATATTTATGCACTGAATGAGACAAATTTGGCCATTTTCAGGAGAAGACAAATTGGACTTATTTATCAATTCTATAATCTGATTCCGATTCTTACTGTTGAAGAAAACATTACATTGCCAATGTTGCTGGACCAGCATCAAGTGGACGGCAGCAAGCTCGACGATATTGTCCGGGTTCTTGGCCTCAAGGACCGTCTCCAACACCTCCCAAACCAATTGTCAGGAGGTCAGCAGCAGCGTGTTTCAATCGGACGAGCTCTTATCAGCAATCCAGCTATTGTTATGGCTGATGAACCTACAGGAAATCTCGACAGCAAAAACAGCAAGGACATAATGGAATTATTGAAAATGTTCAATAAAACATTTAATCAGACCCTGATTGTCATTACGCACGATGAAAGGATTGCCTTGCAGGCAGACAGGGTCATTGCTATTGAAGATGGAAAGGTCGCCAAGGATGAGGTGATTCGTCCGTGAATATTATTCAAAAGCTTACAGTAAGACATCTGAAAGAGAATAAGCGGCGCACGATTGTCACAATCATTGGTGTCATTATTTCCACGGCAATGATTATGGCAGTAGCAACACTTGGTGTTTCCTTTCTCGATTTGTCCATAAGACAGTCAATTTCCGAGGATGGAGAATGGCATCTGAAGTACGAGGACGTTAATCAAAACAAGTTAGCGGAAATAGAAAAAGATGAAGCGACGAAGAAACTTTTCCTCTCAAAGAATTTAGGCTACTCAGAAATAAAAAATCCTGCAAATGAATACAAGCCATATATCTTTTATAAGGCTTTTAATGAAGCTGGTTTTAAAGCTTTCCATGTAGATCTTAGTGAAGGACGCCTCCCTGAAAATCCTAGTGAAATCATCCTTTCAAAGAGCATGATGGAAGATTCGGCCATATCCTACAAACTCGGTGACGAGATAACCACAGATATTGGCGAAAGAATCGATGAGCAAGGTGTGGAGATGACACAGCAGTTTAGTGTTCTTATGGATGAACAAGGGAAACGGACAGAAAGTGTAATAAATACAACGGAAAAAACCTTTACTGTTGTTGGTATAATGGAAAATCCATCCTGGGTAAATACATGGGAACCTGGCTATACAGCTATAAGTTATGTCGATTTTACTTCACTTGCCCAAGATGATACTGCAGATGCAGTAATTGTTCTAAATAAAGTTACAAGCTCACTTTACAGCCATGCAGAGGCACTTGCTAAGAGGTTGGATATTGATAAAATCACATACAATGATGACTTGCTTCGCTACTATGGTGTTACAGATAATGACAGCTTGCGAACAACATTGTATGGTACTGCTGCCGTCATCATTACGGTTATTATTATCGGTTCTGTTGCATTGATTTATAATGCATTTGCAATCAGTGTGTCGGAGCGGGCTAGACACTTGGGTATGCTTTCAAGTGTTGGGGCAACCAAAAAGCAAAAAAGAAACGCTGTATTTTTTGAGGGTGCGGTTATCGGAGCAATTAGCATACCCATAGGCATTTTGGCAGGAATTAGCGGAATCGGCACAACATTTATTTTCATTAATTCTTTCATTGAAGGGGCTCTAAATGTCACAGAGAAACTTAAGCTGGTCGTGACTCCTTACTCCATCTTAGCGGCAGTAGCGGTGTCTATCTTTACGATATTCATCTCAGCTTATTTGCCTGCTCGCAAGGCATCTAAGATTTCCGCTATTGAGGCTATTCGCCAAACACAGGATGTGAAGCTGACAGGCAAAGCGGTTAAAACATCCAAGCTTATACGTAAGCTGTTTGGAATAGAAGCAGTAATCGGCCTGAAAAATTTAAAACGCCATAAACGCAGATACCATGCCACTGTCTTTTCTTTAGTAATCAGCATTGTGTTGTTTTTGTCTGTGTCATTTTTTACAACAAACATAAAAAAATCGCTACAGATGTCCCAAGAAAATGTTAATTATGATATTCAAATATTCAGCTCTCTTCAAAAGGAACCGAATGATTATATTCCGTTAACGAAGCTTTCATACGTAACAGACAGTACAATCACAAGAGAGATGTACGTTTTAAATACATGGATTGATGAATCTGATATTGCGGATGAATTAAAGGAAATGGTCAAAGAGGACAAGAGTATTCTTAAAGACGGAAAATTCTCGTATTCCGTTCATATTATCAGTCTCGATGATAAAAGTTTTCAAAGTTATGCAAAGGAAGCTGGCATTTCCTTTGATAAGCTCGATGATGAAAATGCAAATGCGGGAATTCTAGTAAACAAAATTTCTTATCAAAATCCCGATACTGGTAAATTTGTGGAAACTAATGCTATTCATGCAAAAGAAGGAGAAAATATCGAGTTATACTATAATGATGGAAAAAAAGAAACTCGCCTAACTAAGGTAAAGATTGCTAGTATGACGGATGAGCTGCCTCCTGGTATTAATACAATGGGAGTCGGTAGTATAGATATTATCGTTTCAGACAAGACATTAACAAAGCTTTCAGAAAACGAACAAACAAAAGAGCTAGTAGAGACATCTCTATTTTTAAGCAGTTCCGATCCTCTGGCAACCCAGAAGGAGCTTGAGGATGTTAAAACCTCAGATATAAATGTATATAATGTTTTCCAGAGAAAGCAGGAAAACGAACAGCTGCTGTTGTTTATGTCTGTTTTCACTTACGGGTTCATTATCCTAATCTCATTGATCTCAGTAGCGAATATTTTTAATACAATTAGCACAAGCATTGCGTTAAGAAAACGGGAATTTGCTATGCTCCGATCTGTCGGAATGACACCGAAAGGCTTTAATAGAATGTTGCAATTTGAAAGCATGTTTTATGGAATAAAAGCATTACTTTACGGTCTGCCGATCAGTGTGGCCGTTATGCTGCTTCTCTATTTGTCTATTAGGCAGACATTTGAGTACGGCTTTGCTTTACCATGGATGAGCATTATCTATGCGATTGTTGCTATCTTTGTCATTGTTGGTTCTGCTATGATGTATTCAACTAGTAAGATTAAAAGGGAAAACATCATTGATGGTTTAAAGCAGGAAAATATATAAAAAATTGCCGGATTTGACTAAGTCAAATCCGGCAATTTTTTATTCTTTCGATAAGTGTTCATTTCGGGGGAAGGATCGTTTATCAAGAATTACTTCATCAGCTGCATCTCTGTTTGTATTTCCTTCGCCTCGTCTTTCTAGAATCGGCGTATCGGGTGTATCCTGAAAAACAGGGTTTCTTCGTTCATAGCCTTCGTTAGGTCCGAGAGAAATATTCATCCCCTGTTCACTTCTTTTTAAAGGAGGCATTTCCGGATAGTCAGTGGCAACGATGTTAGGATCAAACTCTTTTGCGTCTTTTTCAACAGCCAGCAGAAACTTTCCTTCTTCAAGCTCGTCCGTAAATTGATTAAGTTCAGCTGCTGGAATATCTAAATCAGCTGCTTTAGTGTTTTCATTCGTGCCGAAACCGAGATCTTCCATTGTGAAATAACTTTTCAATTTCTCAAAAAAACCAGCCGAATCCTGTGTCTCTGTTGAAGTAATGCTTGCATCAGTCTTAGTTTCTAAATAATCAGTGTCTGTCCTATTTGTTACGACAGAAAAATCTTCTTCAACATATCCTTTAGCGGTAAGTCTTTCAATTGCGTTGATTGTTTCTTCTGGAGTCTCGTAAACAGCTACTATACTTTTTGCCATTTTTTATTCCCTCCTTGAAAAATCGAATAATCAGCTATGTTCATCCTTTTCCCGCATTCTAAGATAATAAACGAAAATGATGATATTACCAATCAAGAAATGAAAAGGGTCTTTTTTATCCAATTCGTTCAGGAGAGATGACAAGCTTCTAAACCCCGTTTCGATCATGCAGTAAAAAACCAGAACGATGAAAAGTTCTGGTTTTTGTCTATTAACGCTCGCAAGCAATCAAGTCTTTATCTCTGTCACTCTTTTTGTTGGCGTCATAAAGGGCTTTAGAAACATAAGGCTTGTATTTTGTTTTTCCGCCTTTATTTTTCACATTAGAGGCGCGGGCTACACCGCCCTTGTATTTTTTGTTGAGCTCTGTACAGTTTTTATAAGTTACTACTTTTGCGGCGGCTTCTGCCTCGTTGACTGTACTAAGTGTAAAGGTGAGAAGTAGACCTGCTGCTAAGGCAGCTTTTATGATTGTTTTCATATATTTCTCCTTTTAATTATACATGAGGATAAGAATGGATGTTTAGCAAAAAACGGCATTTTTTACAAATATATTTCCAATCCCTATATGATGGTATCTTAATCCTCTTATACTAGCAATGAAAATATGATATTATGTATAAAATTAATTTCCAAGAAATTAGGCAGGGGATGAATGAATGCTTAAGGACTTAAATGGACTGCATGATATGGACTCTGTTGTATTACCTGCTTTTTGCAATGGTTGATGAAAACTATCTTCAGACACATACTAATCAGCTACATAGATGGTTTAAGAGTTAATTAATAATAAAAAGGAAAAAAAGGGAGGAACTATAATGACACTCCAGCAATTGAAATATGTGGTAGAAATTGTACTGTGCGGTTCGATTAATGAAGCGGCAAGGCGTTTATACATGTCACAGCCGAGTTTGTCAAAGGCAGTGAAGGAGCTAGAAAAGGAGATGGGATTTGAGATTTTCTTGCGGACGTCAAAGGGAATTACCTTATCGAAAAACGGCGCTGAATTTCTTGGATATGCCCGCCAAGTAGTGGAACAGGCCGAACTGTTGGAACGAAGATACTTTGACAGTGCACCATCCCAGCAGCTATTTTCTGTTTCAACACAGCATTATGCATTTGCTGTCAATGCATTTGTAGAAATGATCAAAAAACATGGTGCAGATGAATATCAATTTACATTGAGAGAGACGCGAACATATGAAATCATCGAGGATGTCAAAAACTTCCGCAGTGAAATTGGGATTCTGTATGTAAGCTCCTTTAATGAGAAGGTGATGCTTCAAATGCTTGAACAAGAAGGCCTTGATTTCCATTCTCTATTTGAGGCGGGTCCTCATATTTTTGTGAGTGCCCAAAATCCTCTAGCGAAAATGTCGTCTGTAACGCTTGAGGACCTAGAAGCATATCCTCGTCTATCATTTGAACAAGGTGAATTTAATTCCTTTTATTATGCGGAAGAAATATTCAGCACCATTCCAAGGAAAAAGTCTATCCAAGTGAGCGATCGGGCTACACTGTTTAATCTGCTTATTGGCTTGAACGGATACACTATTTCTACTGGGATACTAAGCTCTGACTTGAATGGATCTGACATCGTTTCTGTTCCCCTTGCAGAAGAAGAAACAATTTCTGTTGGATGGATTGTCCACAAAAAAACGAGGCTCAGCAGGATTGCTAATCTTTATTTAGAAGAGCTTAAACAATTCGTTGATTATTATGCGAATAAGGTGCTATAGCTTTTAGTTATAACGGATGATTACTTTTATCAGTTACTCTATACCCTTTTTTATATGCTACTATACATACACAATAAGAGGACAAGGGAAAGAGGGATTTATATGCAAGCTATTGATAAATCAACACAGAAAACAGCGCCATTTCGTGCAGATCAAGTAGGGAGCTTACTAAGGTCTGAGGCAATTAAAAATGCTCGTCTAAAAAAAGCTGCTGATGAAATTACTGCAGAGCAATTAAGAGAAATAGAAGATACAGAGATTGCAAGAATAGTTGAAAAGCAGAAGGAGGTTGGACTGCAAGCTGTAACAGATGGAGAATTCCGCAGAGCATGGTGGCATTTCGATTTCCTTGAAGACCTTCAAGGCGTTACAGGCTATCAAGCTGGTTCAGGTATTCAATTCCAACAGAAGCAAACAAAATCACGGTCTATTAAAGTTACTAGTAAGCTCGGATTTGACAAACATCCATTTTTGGAGGATTTTAAATATCTTCAGCAAACAGCAGGTAATCATACAGCAAAATTAACGATTCCAAGTCCAAGCATGCTGCACTTCCGCGGTGAAGTGGATAAGGAAGTGTATCCGGATCAAGATGAGTTTTTCGCAGATCTTGCTCAAACTTACAAAAAAGGATTACAAGCGTTTTATGATGCTGGCTGCCGCTACGTACAGCTTGATGACACATCTTGGGCTTATTTATGTTCAGATGAACAGAAGGAACAGCTTCGCGCAAAAGGACTGGACCCTGATTACTTAAGCAGGAAATATTTAGAAACATTAAATGAGGCAGTTTCTGACCGTCCAGATGATTTTAAAGTGACCATGCATATTTGCCGCGGAAATTTCCGTTCAACTTGGATTTCTTCAGGTGGCTACGAGCCAGTTGCAGAAAAACTGTTCGGCCATTTGAATATAGATGGATTCTTCCTTGAATATGACAATGACCGCTCAGGCGGCTTTGAACCGCTTAGATATGTGAACAGACCGGACTTAAACATCGTATTAGGATTGATTACATCTAAATTCGGTGAACTAGAAAGCAAGGATGTAATTAAGCGCCGCATAGAGGAAGCTTCCCGTTATGTGGACTTAAATCAATTATGCTTGAGCCCGCAGTGCGGCTTTGCATCAACGGAGGAAGGCAATTTGCTTACAGAAGAGCAGCAATGGGACAAGCTTCGCCATGTTGTCGAAATTTCGAATGATGTTTGGAAGTGAGAGTTTCAAGCTTAGACTGGCTGAAAATTTTTCAGCCAGTTTTTTTTATGTTTAAACCAATAGGCTATTTTAGTAGCTTATAATAAAAGGAAAGGAAAGGGGCTGTTGACTGATGATAAAAACTGTCTTATTTGATTTAGATGGGACCTTATTGAATAGGGATGAATCAATTCTTCGCTTTGCAGATCGTCAATATGACAGAATGAAAAAGTGGACTGGCCATATACCGAAAGCTACATATATTAACAGGTTCATCGTTTTGGATGCAAAAGGTTATGTGTGGAAGGATAAAGTATATCAGCAGCTTGTTGAAGAATTCTGCATGAGTGGGATCACCTCACAGGAGCTGCTTCAAGACTACTTGAATGAGTTTCAGTACAGCTGTGTCCCCTTTCCTAATCTAAAAGAAATGTTAGCAGAGCTGTCAGAAGCAGGGATTCGGCTAGGAATGATTACAAACGGATTTGGTAAATTCCAGATGAGAAATATAGAAGCTTTATGTATCAAAGACTACTTTCAGGCAATATTGATATCTGAATGGGAAGGCTTAAAAAAGCCTGATCCTGCCATTTTCCTGCGAGCGCTGAAAAAGCTCGATACATCCCCACATCAAAGTCTCTTTGTCGGCGATCATCTTGAAAATGATGTTGCTGCAGCTCGAAATGTTGGAATGATTAGTGTGTGGAAAGGGGATATACAATGGCCCGGCACAAATGCAGATTATACAGTGCAGGATTTAGGAGAAATCCCAAACTTATTAAATACGCTTCAGCCTAAGTCTCAAGAATTTTAAATGGAGGCAATTATATGAATGAAAGATTTATTATTGATTATCAATCACCAATTGGACTGATAGAAATAACGGGCTCAAAAGTTGGGGTATATTCCGTATTGTTTACAGAAAAAGACAGTCTGCAATTTCCGATTACGGAGAACATACCGAAACCATTAACAGACTGCTATGAACAGCTTGATAATTATTTTAAGGGTGAGCTTGATACCTTTACTTTTCCATATATTATGGAGGGGACCGATTTCCAAAAAAATGTGTGGACTGCATTAATGGACATTGCATACGGAAAAACAGGTTCTTATAAAGAAATTGCCGTTAATATTGGCAATGAAAAAGCAATCAGAGCTGTTGGCAGTGCAAATGGCAAAAACAAGCTTTGTGTCGTCATCCCATGTCACCGGATTATCGGAAGTAACGGAAGTTTGACAGGTTATGCAGGCGGTTTATGGAGAAAGGAGTGGCTGCTTGAACATGAAAGAAAGAAAAACATCCCGAAATTATAAGTTCGGGATGTTTTTTGTTATCATATTTTAAATTGCTTGATTATTGTTTGTAAATCATCTGCTAAAAGAGCAAGTGCCTGAGAAGAGGAAGTGATTTCCTCCATTGATGCGAGCTGCTCCTGTGTTGCAGCAGAGATATTTTGGGTGATGGCTGCAGAATCCTTCGCTACACCGCTCACGTCAAAAATAGATGCATGAACTGTTTCTGTTCCTTTTGCAAGCTTATTCAGCGCTTCTGAAATGTCTTCGATTTGGGATACGACTCCATTTACTGCACTTTCGATTTTTTTGAATGAAGTGCCTGCAGAATTGACAACATTCAATCCAGAATGAACTTCCTGTGATGCTCTTTCCATTGTTTCCAATGTATGTTCTGTGTCTTTTTGAATTAATTGAATAAGTTTTGAAATTTGTTCTGTTGAATTAGTTGATTCCTCTGCGAGCTTTCTTACTTCATCTGCAACCACAGCGAAACCTTTGCCGTGTTCACCAGCTCTTGCAGCTTCAATTGCAGCATTCAGAGCCAATAGATTTGTTTGGGCTGAAATGCCAGTGATTACATTTGTAATTTCTCCGATTTCATTTGAACGTTCATTCAAGCTTCTGACAGCTTCTGATAAGCTATTAACATTAGCATAAATAGAATTCATTTGTGTGTTTACTTCTGTGATAGCTTCATTTCCTTCTGTAGAAACTTGAGATGCGTGAAGGATGTCTTTCGTAATTTTTTCCGTGTTATCAGCAATTGTTTTTGTATAAGCGGTTATGTCGCTAATAATGTGGGTACTGTCTTCCACTTTATCTACTTGTTTGTCTGTTCCTGCGGCAAGCTCCTGAACCGTCAGCGTTATATGTTCACTCGCTTTGCTGTTTTCCTCTGCACTTGCACTCAATTCTTCTGAGGCTGCGGCAACCTGCTGGGAAGAGTCATATACAGTACTGAATACAGATTGAAGCTTGGATGTCATATGATTAAAGGACTCTGAAAGCTGACCAATTTCATCCTTTGATTGATAACTGCCTTTTACTGTGAAATCTCCATCCTCAGCAAGAGAAAGAAGCTCCTTTACTTCCTTTACAGGTCCAATGATCATGCGCCCAATCAAGATACTTAATCCGATTAACAGCAGTAAGGCAACGAGAATGACAGCTGCAACAAAAATTGTGACTGTGTTCAAGCTTTCTTTGCTTTTAATGTAAATATTTTCTGAATACTTTGTTTTTGTGTTTGCAAGCTCTTTAAGTGTATCGTTAACGATTGCTCGGTTCGGCTCAACTTCTTTTAAGTAAAGATCATAGCCTTCTTGATTTTTATTGGCAAGAGCGAGACTCACCACTTTATCCCTTGCAGCAGATAATGCTGTGACTTGTTCTTTAAACTGCTCGAGCAATTGTTGTTCATCAGGCATTAAGTTTCCGCTCTCAATCTCGGCAACAAGTGTATCAATTTCATCCCAAGCAGATGTAATTTCCTCCTGCAATTGTTTGTTTTTGCTTTCGTCAGTTGTCAGCAGTAATTCTAAAGTATACGCACTGCTTGCCCTTGTATTTATCCTTACCTGCAGCATGTCTGTTATTGGCAGCAAGTTCTCTTTGTACATAATTTCCGAATCCTTTGCCATGGCACGGATATAGTTTAATCCTAGGAACCCGACTGAGCCTAATGCAACAGCACTTACTAGGATGATAATTAACAGCTTTTTTGTAATAGTTAAGTTCTTTAGCAGTTTCAACGTGTATTCTCCTTTTAATATGATAAATTCCTGAAGCTAATACATATATCGACTTCGTTTAATCAATATAAAGAGGTTGGATTTTGCCTCTTTTTTCCTTAAATCGACTTTCCATGCATGGAGTGCTGTTTTCTTGAATAGATACTTGTAAGAGGTGTAACAGATGGAAACAAATCTTGTTTTTCCCAAATGTACGAAAAGAGTGAAATTTGCTTTTTAAAAGAAGTTTCACTCTCTAAATAAACGGATAATTACTAGAGTCAGCATGTTAATGCAATTTTTAAAATAAAATAGGCTACATAATAGAACAAAAAAACCAATTATGCTATAATAATTGATTAATTGAATATTAAGAAATTTGTAGTTGTTTTGCTGTGAAAGCACAATGGGAAGGAGAAGGCAAATGAAAAAAAGAGTGGTAATCTATACAGTGATAACTAAAGGCTATGACGAATTAAAGGAGCCGGCAATCATTTCAAATCAGTGTGACTATATATGCTTTACAGATGATCCAGCACTTATTTCAGATACATGGCAAATAAGGCCTCTTCCCCCTAGCGATTTGGATATTGTCAGGCAGTGCAGGCAGGTGAAAATCATGCCGCACTTCTTTTTACCTGAATACGAGTTCAGTATTTGGATAGATGGGAATATGGAGATTACTGGGGATATTGACGAGTTGATAGAGCAGTATTTTCTGCAAGGTGACAGATCGCTGTATACTTTTAAACATCCGTTAAGAGACTGTATATACGAGGAAGCAAAGGAATGTATAAAGCAAGGGAAAGACAATGAAAGAATTATTAGAAAGCAGCTGGCAAAATACAAAAGTGAGTATTACCCAAAACATAATGGGCTGATTGAAAGCAATGTCATTTTTAGAAGAACACATTCTCCTGATGTAATGCAATTAATGGAGCAGTGGTGGAAGCTGGTCAAGAACTTCAGCAGAAGAGATCAGCTCAGCTTCACTTATGCAGCATGGGTATCAGGGTTCTTTTATGGCTATTTAGAGGGAGACAGCAGGGGAAGCAGCAAATATTTCCGCCTTTTGCATGAGCATGCTTTACTGGAAATAGAGCAGCCAGAAACGGTTTAATTAGTAAATATTAAAGGGAGGCATCAATATGTCTCCCGTTTTTGTATTTAAGCAGCCATTTTGGAAATGAACCTGAATACATAGAAGTATAGAATCGTACTTACAAGGGCCGAAATTAATATTAAACCAAAAACAGCAACAGGCACCAACCAATCTGAGATAATCACTGCAAAGGGAGCCAAGAACCTGCCAATTGTAAACTGCAGTTTGGATGCTCCCATATATAATCCGCGAGACGCATGTGGTGCATATTCACTTACAAAATTATTCATAACAGGGGAACGGATAATTTCTCCAAAGGTAAAAATAACGGTAAAAAGCAATAAAAGCCAAATATTTGTCGTCAAACCGACTGCAAATATCCCGATGCCTGCTAAAAAGGAAGAAAGCATAAAAACATCACGGTCTTGCCAATTTTTTAGCCATTTGGCACTGGGGAGAACAAACAGGACAAACATAAGACCGTTTAACCCAAGCATCCAGCCAAAAGCCTCCGTGCTAGATAGTGTAAGCGACCAGTTCTTGAAAGACAGCATCGTTTGGAAAGGCACTTTTTCTGTCACATACACAGCTAAATAAAGGTCGAGCTGCATAATAGCTATAATCGCAAAAACTCCAGCTGCAATATAAAGGACAAATACTTTATCAGAGAAAATGGTCCTGTAAGCTTTCCACTGGCCCAAGAACGAATAGATAATGCCTTTTTGTCCATGCTTTTTGTTCGTAATGTCAGGGACAGTTTCTTTTATCGCATAGAGTATTGTAACGCTGTATAGCAACATAATGAACGCACATGCCCATAACAGTTCTGTTCTGTATTGGAAAAAAAGAATGACTCCTATTGCAGGTC
>Ga0209463_1000334_pt1 | contig 40806 bp, 38 predicted proteins | sample AgamicMgSfrz_FD_187169 | JGI IMG/M metagenome (GOLD analysis project Ga0209463, IMG submission 187169) | Agave microbial communities from Guanajuato, Mexico - Mg.Sf.rz (SPAdes) (version 2) | ecosystem: Host-associated > Plants > Phyllosphere > Phylloplane/Leaf | place: Guanajuato, Mexico...
CCGGTCAGGCGTTTGCCATTGCACCACTCGCCGTAGTCGACGGTGTCGGACATCATGACCCACTGGATCGGCGTCACCAATTGGTGCAGAACGCCAATCACGAAGATAAACCCAAACATAAGCAGGCTAGCGCTCATCGGGACGAAGAACATCGCCACGCTCAGCACCGCCAGCGCCGCATTGGTCCACCAGAAGACGCTGACCTTGCACTTCCAGTCGGTGAGCGGTTTGGCCAGCGCGCTGCCGATCAGGTTGCCGACGCAGTAGGTGGTGAGGAAGGCGACGAACACCTCCGGCTGGCCGAGGATCCAGGTGACGTAGTACATCATCGCCCCGCCGCGCACGCAGACCGCGAGGATGTTTAGCAGCGTCAGGAAGCCTACGATGCGCCACTGGTCGTTGTTCCAGATATCACGCAGGTCTTCCCGCATTGGCGTGGTGCTTGGCGGCACCTGGATACGCTCGCGGGTGGTAAAGAAGCAGAAGGCGAGCATCAGGAACGCCACCACCGAGAGCACCGCGATGCCGCCCTGGAAGCCCAGCGCTTTATTATCCCCACCGATGAGATGTACCAGCGGCATCATCAGCACCGTGGAGAGCATGCCGCCTGCCGTCGCCAGCACGAAGCGCCAGGACTGGAGCGAGATACGCTGGCTCGGGTCATTGGTGATCACCCCACCAAGCGCACAGTAGGGGATATTAACTACGGTGTAGAGGAGCGTTAGTAGCGTATAGGTCACGGCGGCGTAGATCAGCTTGCCGTTGTGGCTGAGGTCCGGCGTGGTGTAGGCCAACACGCAGACGACACCGAAGGGGATAGCGCCAAACAAGATCCACGGGCGGAACTTGCCCCAGCGGCTGCGGGTACGGTCCGCTATCAGGCCCATGCAGGGGTCGGAGATGGCGTCCAGCGCGCGGGCCAGCAGGAACATGGTGCCCACGAAGCCAGCAGGGATACCAAAGATGTCGGTGTAGAAAAACATCATGTACAACATGACGTTATCAAAGATGATATGGCTGGCGGCATCGCCCATGCCGTAGCCAATTTTCTCCTTTACAGAAATAACCTGACTGTTCATTTTTCTTATCCTTCAGTAACAAAGCGTTCTGAGACCGGTTGAAGTCGTTGTAAACCATCCCTCCTGGCGCGGGTATTCCGTTTTCTGGTTATCAAATTACGATTCTTGTTTTCTGTGATCGCGGTAGGCTAAACGGACAGATTTGATTGTAACTTGCGGAAACTATGGGCTTTTAACCGAAACGGTGGGTGGCAACGAAACGGGACAGTGAAAAAAGCGCTAATAGATGTGTGTAAAGGCGGGAAAGTAGCTATAATGCGCCCGCCTCCATGTAGCAATGCAGGCGCGGAAGATCGTCGTCTCCGGTGAGGCGGCTGGACTTCAAATCCAGTTGGGACCGCCAGCGGCCCCGGGCAGGTTCGACTCCTGTGATCTTCCGCCAAAATTTTAAAGATACCTATTGTTGATTTGGATTTGGCTCAAGAAAAAGCCCGTAGGGGTTAAGGTATCCTACATACGTAGGAAGCTTTTTGTAATGAGTTGTATTATAAGACCACCTTAATGCCGCATATCCTGCCATTATTCTGTGACCAACCCATCGTTCATCAATCAGCTTAAAACCGCTAGGTTTATTTAAAAGCAGAAGGCTTCCCATAAATTTTATCCACTCGTTACTATTTACTAATCTATTACCATAAGCATGGTATGATCTTCCACTATTATAAATATTAAAAGATAAATTCCAATGAGCGGCTAAATCCCTTAGCGTAGAATGATCAATTACACCTCTATCAACATTTCCAAAATCAATTAGGGGAAGATGGTAAGTTGAACCGAAATCAAAAAATTGAGAATGAAAAGCCAGTTCTTCACCATATTCAAGACTAGAAAAAATATCTAAAATATTATTTTCAGTTAATTGCCATATAGGTAAAGAAAAGACTTTTCTTTCATCTGCAAAACTTTGCGGATGATAACGATACTTACTTAAGGTTATGGAGATGCTATTTGAAACTAACCCATTAGAAATACAATTGGATAACACATTTTTAATCCAAGATAATGGATGCCTTAACAAATTCGGATAGCCTATTTGTAATTGATTCATTACATTACCTTTATACCCTTAAGCATTTGATACATATCCATCGCGAATTGATCGGTCATACCTGAGACAAAATCAACAATTAGATGGACTCTCAACTTCCATTCAACTTTTTCATCAATACTTTCAAGTTTAGCAGATATTTCACTCTCAGAATAACCATTATCATTTAATGGGCAGTTAAATAGGGATGTCTTATATGCATTTAAATGTTTGGATGGCAAGCGATTAAAAAGGCGCCTTTGAATATCGAGATCATTTTTTCTAATATTTTTATTGTCTTTAACTACCAAAAGAGTAAATTCATTTTTAGTAAGAGAAAGTAAATTTAAGTACTCATCTAAAATCCCTTTTATAATTGCAAAACCAGACAATTCCATTGTTTCTGCTTCTGCTGAAGTAAAAAGATAAGTTGAAGTATAATCCTTTAAGATTTTCAGCAAATGAAACTCAAAATCTTCCTCACTTATAAGTTCGCAATTATATGTAAAGCTCATGAACTTTTCATAATTACAAACAAATCTATTTGCAACCTGATCAACTAAAAAGTTTGAGAGTTTTGTTTTAAAAGACAGAAAATTACCAATCGGAGATTCATTATCTTGGGTTAATCTAGAAATAAGCTCTTGGCATATTTGTGCATAATGAAAGTGAGAAGACTTTAAAGCATTAAGTCTTTCGATTGTAAAGCATTTAAAATTATCAAAAGAAATAACCTTTTTTTCCAAACCATCCTCAATATCACTTATACAATAAGAAATATCATCTGAGGCTTCCATTAAAAAGCCCAGAGGATGTCTTGATCCATGAGGCATGCCAAGGCTATCCCAAGCAGATTCTATTAGCTTACGCTCGCAATCAAAATAACCTATTTTTTTATTAAAATAACACTTACTATTTTTATCATTTGGACAACATGTGTATTTTAAAAAAGCGGCTATTTGAGTATATGTTAAATTTAATCCAAAATAACCATCATCACCTTGCAATCGAGCTATAACTCTTAGACCTTGTGGATTTCCATCAAAATTATTAATATCATGAAGTAAATCGTTTAGCTCCTGATTATTAGGCTTATTTACTAGTGCCTTTCTGATAGATTTTTTAATAGCATCTGACTTGCTCCATCTGATAATTGCTGCTTCACCAAAATGGCCAAATGGAGGGTTACCGATATCATGCATGAGGCAAGCAGTTTCAACAACATTTGAAATAGCCAAATTATGCTCAATCCAATACTCTTTAATTTTGTCATCGAAATTATCATTTGTTTTTATTTTTTCAAATATAGCCCCAACAATATAACGACCAATATGTGAAACTTCAATAGAGTGAGTTAATCGTGATCGAACAGATGAATTACTTTCTAGTGAAAAAACTTGGGCTTTTTGTTGCAAACGTCTAAATGCAGCAGAATATATTAGTCGAGCACGGTCGCTTTGGGTTGCAGCAAGAAGCGAAGAGTGATCAGCGCTAGACTTTCTATGTCTATTATTTTTAATTAACCTATCCATTACAACTCCTATTTTACCTTTAATTAAATTAGAGTTTATTAAAACACTTACTTAGTCTGATTTTTAGAAGTTATTTTTAATTATATGTTTTTTAACCCGTTCCAACAATCATTTTCTGAACTAAATATCCCCCATTATAATTTATCAGTTCCAATATTTAGTTACTTCTTCTTACATAGCATCTACCTTATGAAAATAGCTAGTAATCTAATGTTTGGAATTTAGAAACGCTATAAGGCCTCTAGCCACACCAATTATCAAGAAATTAAACATAGTTAAGCTCAATTGTAAGTCAAAACCCAAAACAATTGAAGCACCTTAGAAGTCTGCCCGCTGCGAGTTCTATGATGTCACCCAGAAAAACTACATCTTTTTGCAGGAAAAGTGAATGTACGAAGCAGATTTTATACCAAACATGTCCATCAGGATTAGAATGATGGCTTTGGTCGTTTCTCCCAGTGCGCTTCACCATAAGATTGATTTGACGGTGCTCAGACGAGAAGTGATCGGGTAAGTCACGCTCGCTCCCGGCCTGATGGCCGGGAGCGAGCGTGACTTAATGCAATGAGCGATAAGTGCTATCGCAGCAAGGTTCATCAGAAATCTCTGGCATACTACGCAGATTGATACGTACTCAAACCAGTTAACGTGGAGGTGTTATGGCAGATGAAAACTTAGCGCAATCACCAGCAGGCGAATTTATTATGTTTGCCAGTAGTGACGGGGGAGTGCGTGTTGAATGCCGCTTTGAGGCGGATACAATCTGGTTATCTCAGGCATCAATAGCGGAGCTGTACCACAAAGATGTTCGAACCATTAACGAGCATTTAATCAACATATTCTCTGAAGGTGAACTTGTTCAAAATTCAACTATCCGGAAGTTCCGGATAGTTCGGCAGGAAGGAAAGCGTCAGGTTTCCAGAGAGATAGAACACTATAATCTCGAAGCCATACTTGCCGTTGGCTACCGCGTCCGCTCCATCAGAGGCACTCAGTTCCGCCAGTGGGCAACCCAAACGCTCCAGGAATATCTGATCAAAGGTTTTGTGATGGACGATGAGCGGTTGAAAAACCCGCCCGTTGGTTCATCCGTTGTGCCTGACTACTTTGATGAGATGCTGGAACGCATCCGTGATATCCGCGCCAGCGAACGGCGGGTGTATCTGCGGGTACGGGAGATCTTTGCGTTAGCCGCCGACTATCAGCCTTCCCTGAAGGAAACCACACAATTTTTCCAAACCATCCAGAACAAGCTGCATTTCGCCTGTACCGGTCACACTGCCGCTGAACTCATCCACAAACGCGCTGACGCCAATAAACCGCATATGGGCTTAACCAATTACAAAGGCGATGAGGTACGTAAATGCGATGTAACGGTAGCTAAAAACTATCTTAACCAGGATGAGGTCAGTGAACTTAACCGCGTAGTTAACATGTGGCTGGATTTTGCCGAGGATCAGGCCCGTCGCCGTAAGCAGATCTTTCTCCATGACTGGCAAGACAAGCTAGATCAGTTCCTGCAATTTAACGACCGAGATGTCTTACAAGGTACCGGTAAAATCAGCAAGAAACTGGCCGATGAAAAAGCGCAGGCAGAATATAGTCAATTTGCCGAGCAACAACGGCGCTTAAAAGAAACCGAAGGTGAGAAGGATATCGCTGCATTGCTTCAGTGGGAAAAAGAAGCCAGAAGTTAGCCTTAAACAATATCCAAACCATTAAAATATTTTATACCGCTGTGCTATTGAAAGCACAGCGGTTACTTCCCGATCAACGAAACACCCGCTCCCCAATCTTTTTAATCATCCCATCGCTCACCTTCATCTCGGCATCCGTCTGGGTGATGTAGATCGCCATATAGACAGGCTTTTCCCCCGTGGGATAGACAGCAGCGATAATAGCCCTTGAGCCGTAGCCGCCTGCGCCAGTCTTATCCGCGATGGACCAGCCTTTGGGCAGAGCGGCGCGCAGCAGGTTGTCGGCCACCTTGTCCTCCCGCATCCAGCTCTCCAGCATCGCCTGATGCGGCTTGGTTAGGAGCGGCGTCGCCAGCAGCGTATGCAGCCCGGATGCCATACGTTCCGGCGTGGAGGTGTCGCGCTCATTTCCTGGCGTAGCCTCGTTGAGCGTCGGCTCGGTGCGATCCAGTCGGGTAACGGTATCGCCACTCTCACGCATAAAGCGCGTTACCGCCGCAGGGCCGCCAAGGTAAGTCAGAATACTGTTACCCGCTGTATTATCGCTATAGCTCACCGCCGCCGAACACAGGGTTTGCAGCGTAATGGTCGCCGGAGCAACGTAGTTTTTGGTGATCGGAGAGTAGCTCAACAGTTCGTCAGGCTTAATGGTGACCGTCTCATCCAGCGAGCCAGCGGTTTTATGCAGACGATCAAGCAGCGCGGCGCAGGCCAGTACCTTAAAGGTGCTGGTTAATGGGAAACGTTCATTCTGGCGATAGCCAAAGATCGGTTGACCGTCGGCGTTGACGATAGACATGCCAATCTTACCCGGCAGGCGTGTCTCCTCCTGCTTCAGGAAGGCTTGTAGCCCCTCAGTGTTGATTGCCCGTGCTGGCTGGCACAGCGCGAAAAGAAGAAATAGTACCCCGCCGATAGTGTGCTTCACACAGAATTCCTTACCGTCACTTGTCATGCCATGACATTAGCATGATGGAGGCTACTAAAGGAGGGAATATCAAAAGCGCTCTTTAGTAACCGTGGCGTCATAAAGTCTCTCTTGTCATTGAATTTCAAGAGCATAACGGCAAACCCTATTATATTCTTACAGCGTTCCCAGATATATGAGGTAAAAAGTGCAAAACTTCCATTTTCTTGACCAGCTCATTTTTGGTTACTTCAACCAGGATGCCGATATTATCAATGATGGTGAGGACACGATTGAAGGAATAGTAAGATTATTCAAGAAATCATCTCCGGGCTGGATGCTAAAAGATCTCATAGAAGAGATAGATGATTTTATATCGGCCTATAGTGATGGCGTCGAAGAGGAGTTCAGAAGAAGATACGATTTTGATTTTTCTCCCGAGCTTTGGGATACCACTGCTTATCAATTCCTGATGACAGTTCGTCAGATCTGCTCGGAACAATAGATTTATGTAAACAGCGGCTAACTGCGGATAGCCCATTGCCCGCCAAAACTCGCCACACCTCACGTTACGGTAGCGCGATACCTGGATCTGATAGCCCCTTAAAAATACCGCTTAAGTTTCATTGCACCAGGCCGTTAACGATCGTGACAAGATGAAAATTTGCTGATTTTCAAGGAGAAATCGATGCCTGGTAAAATGCTAAAAAGCCTGCTGTTGTCCTGCGGGTTCATTCTCTGTTCACCCGTCCTGGCGACCGTGGCCGACCAGCAGTGGGAAGCGTGGTACGGCAATATCAGCGGCATGGAGTTTGAAATAAACACGCAAAACACCGCGGGAGAAGTGCTTACCCTAACCTGTGGCGACGGGAAAATGGCAGTGAGCTACAGCGTCCCGGCAGAAGATTACCGCGTCTCATCCACAACCGGGTTGGCCGAGCCGGGACTGAAGATTAACGGCAAGGATTATCCGCTGGAAGAGGCCGCGTTTACTGCGCTGAAAAATGCCGGTGACGAAGGGAAAATAGCGGTTACCTCTACGAACGCAGCGATCTCTAAAAAATTCAGTGCTAAGGGGCTAGCACAGGCGCTTGCAGATGTCTCGTGGCAAGACTGTATTAATCATTAAAAGGAAAGGAAGCCATGTATAGATTTATTACGTTGTCATTTGGTGCCGCCGCGCTGCTCATCCCTTCGCTAGCATCTGCAATGAAGGTCTATGGGGTCATTCACCCAGATCGCTACACCTTTTTTCTGAATGAGAAAGGCAGCAACGATCTCAAAACAGTAAACGATAAAATGATCGACGCGATGGGCAAAGTCCGCCCCGACAATATGCAGGATGCATTAAACATTAATAATTTGCAGAGAGAGGGTTTTGACACCACAGGTATTGCCCCATTTTCCCCTGATGATATTCAAAGCTCAACCGTTCGGGATGATGGCAAACCGGTTAAAGCTGTCACCTGTATAATGTCTACCGTTACGGTTCCGCATACTACCCGCACGCTGACGATGGACAAGACCTGGTGTAAAGATGAGGTCGGCGCTGAATACGTTGGTTTTAACGGCTGGCTGTTAAAAAGCGCGGTGGCTAAATCCTGCCACGTTGGGGATGCCGATTGTCCTGTTTACCTCTCGCTTCAGAAGGACGATCCCACCCTACGTGATGACTCTGTGCAATTTACTCCGCTGCATCCTATAAAACCGAAGGCTGTAAAAACAGTTGGCGTTAAAAAAGCCGATCCTGAGATTGTCGCCAATTTAAAAGCAAATGGCTGCGACATCATCAACCAGTATAAGAAATCACCGCCAAAATGTGGTTCGGTATTAGCCGTGACCGGCGGCGGCGTCAGCGCTGACTCACCGGAAACGCCGTATGAAATTGACTATACCGAGGCCGATACCGGTTCGCGGGTACAGTGGCCGGTAAAATTAACCTACCGGGATAAAACGCTCGTTAAATTCAGCGATAGCGATGATGTTATCGATCTGGCTAACCCAGAAAATAATAAGTCTGAGGTTACTGAAGAGCAGAGCGGCGGCTGGAATATTACGCGCAATGCCAGTGCTATTGAATTTACTACGACCAATGCAGCTGGCACACAAATTCTGCTGACCTGCCAAAACGGCGATTTTATCGTTGCCTATGGGCAAGACGGCAGCTTGACATCTTCGGATAATCCTATGAACCAGCTAACTTTCCAGGTAGGAGAGAAGGCGTACTCTGCCGGAGAAGAGCTATTTGACGGGCTGAAAGCCTCTTCCAAGGCGAGCCTTAAGGTGCTGATGATGGGTAATACCAGTGATGCTAATACCTTTACAACGGCTGGCCTGAACGGGCTGATGAAGAACATCACGTGGGATAACTGCCGTTACCCATCACTACGTTAGCACGGTGCGATATGTAGGCCCGGTAAGCGTAGCGCCACCGGGCGTTACTATGCTGACGCAACGGTGCCGGGCGGCACTGCGTTTGCCCAGCCTACGGTGAGCACGGTGCGGTTTGCAGACGACAAAGCATCTATTTCTACTCCTAAAGTGTGACTCCGATCACACACCAAAACTCCCCTGGCACGACTTGCCACCTAAATTGAGTTAGATCACAAAAAATAGTGAAACAACGGTTCATCATGCCCTCGAAGTGTGAGCAAGATAACAAATACAAGCCCAGGGCCGGGCGACGATAACTCTCCGACGTTCTATATAGCGTCGCGTTTCCTCTCTATCTCTATTCGATTCTTTGCCTGCTGCCTTGCAGCGGTCAGCCAGTCTATTGCATTAAAAAAGAGGTATGTATGCGCAAAACAGGTCATATGCGCTGGTTTATGGTTTCGCTGGTGACGCTCGGTACCGTTCTTTGCTATTTAACCAGAAACACCATTTCGGCAGCGGCGCCAACGCTACAAAGCGATCTGCACATCACTACGCAGCAATACTCCTGGATTATTGCTACCTTCTCCGCCTGCTATACCATCGCTCAGCCAATCGCGGGGTATATCCTGGATTCGCTCGGCACCAAAATGGGCTATACCATTTTCGGCCTGCTGTGGGGCGTGTTCTGCATTGGTGCGTCGTTCTCTACCAGCTGGACGGGCCTGGCGTTCTTCCGTGGCCTCGGCGGCTTTGCCGAAAGCGCCATGATCCCTGCCGGGCTGAAAGCGGTGACCGAATGGTTTCCGGATCGCGAGCGCTCCGTGGCGGTAGGCTACTTTAACGTTGGATCCTCTATCGGCGCGGTGATTGCCCCTCCGCTGGTGGCCTGGGCGATCTTTATGCGCGACTGGCGGCTGGCCTTTATTATCGTCGGCGTCTCCAGCGTACTGTGGGCTGCGGGCTGGTACTTCACCTATAACCGTCCGGCAAAGGCCAAATCCCTCTCCAAAGAGGAGTATCTCTACATCACCGGCGGTCAGCCGGAGAAGGAGCATGTGGAGAAGGTGCGCATTGGTCACCTGCTGAAGCAGCGTAAGTTCTGGGGCATCGCATTGCCGCGCTTTTTAGCCGAACCGGCGTGGGGGACCTTCAACGCCTGGATCCCGCTGTTTATGGTGCATACCTACGGCTTTAGCCTGAAAGATATCGCCATGTTTGCCTGGATCCCGATGCTGTTTGCTGACGTAGGCTGCATCGTGGGCGGCTATCTGCCGGGAATGTTCCAGAAACTGTTCGGGGTTAACATTATCGTTTCTCGTAAGCTGGTGGTGACCATGGGCGCAGCGCTGATGATCCTGCCCGGCATGGTAGGGCTGTTCGGCAGTCCGATGGTGGCGATTGGTCTGCTGTGCGTGGGTGGATTTGCCCACCAGTCGCTCTCCGGGGCGCTGATCACCCTCTCTTCCGATATGTTTGATTCTAGCGAAGTGGCGACCGCCAACGGCTTTACCGGCATGGCGGCCTGGACGGCAAGCACCCTGTTTGCGCTGGTGGTAGGCGCGCTGGCCGATACCGTCGGCTTTAGCCCGCTGTTTGCCGTACTCTCCGGCTTCGACGTGGTCGGCGCCATCCTGCTGTGGATGCTGCTTAAAACCCCTGCTCAAACCCTGGTCCCGCAAGAGACGTTCTAACTAAAAATACGCCACCGGCAACCGCAGGTGGCGTTTTCAGCAAATCCTCCCTTGCCTGGCGAACCCCCACAACCCTAGCTACCTTTAAACGACAATAACGAAGGCGCTTCCTGCGGGAAAAGACGCCTTCACTCTGCTGCGGTGCGGTTTGCCGACGGCGATTGGCAAGGTTGAGGAAGCAAAATGAGCGAACCCCTGTGTACCCTGTTTTACGACGGGAGGCCGGTGACTGGCCCGTCGAACGTCCCGCTAATCGATTTTCTAACCGCGGGCGGCCTGAAGCTGCCCCATGTCTGCTACCACCCCTCCCTTGAACCCATGCAAACCTGCGATGTCTGCTGGGTAGAATACAATGGCGAACTGGTGCGCGGCTGCACGCTTAAAAGCGCGGAAGGCATGGAGATAGCCAGCCGCACGCCGCTTGCCGAGGCGGCGCAGCATGAAGGGATGGACCGCCTGCTGGCGAAGCATGAGCTCTACTGCACCGTCTGCGAGCACAACACCGGCGACTGCACGCTGCACAACACCATGGCGGATATGCATATCCCCATTCAGCGCTATGAATACCAGCGCAAGCCCTACGTGAAAGACCACTCCAACCCGTTCTACACCTACGACCCCGATCAGTGCATTCTCTGCGGGCGCTGCGTGGAGGCGTGTCAGAACGTGGAAGTGAATGAAACGCTAAGCATCGACTACACCATGGAACACCCGCGCGTGCTCTGGGACGGCGGCGAAACCATCGCCGGATCGAGCTGCGTCAGCTGCGGCCACTGTGTCACCGTCTGCCCCTGTAACGCACTGCTTGAGAAAACCATGCAGCCGGACGCCGGGCCGTTTACCAGCATGAAGCAGTCGCTTAAGCGCCCCATGATCGATCTGGTGAAGGCGGTAGAAAACACCACCGGCGCGGAAATCGTCACCGGTATTTCGGTGATGGACATGCACTGGCGTCAGCCGGAGATCAAGCGCACCAAAACCGTCTGCACCTACTGCGGCGTCGGCTGTAGCTTTGAGATCTGGACGCGTGACCGTCACGTGCTGAAAGTGCAGCCGATGGCCGACGCGCCCGCCAACGGCATATCTACCTGTGTGAAAGGCAAATTCGCCTGGGATTTTATTAACGATAAAGAGCGTCTCACCACGCCGCTTATTCGTGAAAATGGCCGCTTTCGCAAGGCGAGCTGGGACGAAGCGCTGGAGCTGGTGGCGCGCCGCCTGCTGCACATTCGCGACCAGCATGGCCCGCAGAGCATCGGCTTTATCGGCTCCAGCAAAGGCAGCAACGAAGAGGCCTACCTGACGCAGAAGATCGCCCGCCTGATTATCGGCACCAACAGCGTGGACAACTCCTCCCGCTACTGCCAGAACCCCGCGACTCAGGGTTTATTCCGCACCGTAGGCTACGGCGGCGACGCGGGCACGATAGAGGATTTGCAGAAGGCGGATCTGGTGATCATCGTCGGCAGTAACACCGCTGAAAACCACCCGGTTATCGCAGCAAAACTCAAAGCAGCGAAAAAGCATCACGGTCAGAAACTGCTGGTCGTCGACCCACGCCGTCACGAGATGGCCGAGCGCGCCGACCTGCACCTACGTGCCCGTTCCGGCACTGACATGGTATGGGCCTCGGCGATGGCCCGCTATATGTTTGATAACGGCTATGCCGACCAGGCGTTTCTGACCGAGCGGGTCAACCAGGTGGAGGAGTATCGTCAGTCGCTGGCACCCTTCACGCTGGAGTTCGCGGCAGACATCACCGGGCTTTCCGTTGAGGAACTCACCGCTGCCGCCGAGCTTATCGGCAAGGCAAGCGCGGTCTGCATCGTCTGGGCGATGGGTATCACCCAGCACAGCCACGGTGCCGATGCCAGCACCGCGCTCTCTAACCTGCTGCTGGTGACAGGCAACTATGGCCGTCCCGGCACCGGTGGCTACCCGATGCGCGGCCACAACAACGTGCAGGGGGCGAGCGACTTTGGCTGCCTGAAAGATTACTACCCCGGCTACGAGTCGGTAACCGATGAAAGCGTGCGCGAAAAGTGGGCACGCGCATGGGGCGTTGAGCCAGAGCGGCTGTCGCTGGAGGCGGGCTCGGATAACTTCGAGATGGTACAACACGCGCGCACGAAGCAAATTCGCGCCATGTATGTAATTGGCGAAGAGACCTCCTTTGCCGACGCCGACACCACCAGCGTTCACGAGGGCTTTACCAATCTCGATTTTCTGGTAGTGCAGGATCTCTTCTTCAGCCGTACGGCGCAGTTCGCCGACGTGGTGCTGCCAGCCTGCCCAAGCGTGGAAAAAGAGGGCACCTACGTCAACACAGAGCGGCGCATTCAGCGCTTTTACGAGGCGATGAAGCCTCTTGGCGACAGCCGACCGGACTGGCGCATTCTCACCGAGCTTGCCGCCCGCATGGGGCACGACTGGGGCTATACGCACCCGTCGCAGATTATGGCCGAAGCGGCGCGCATCGCCACCCTTTTCGCGGGCGTTAGCTATGAGCGGCTGGAGGGATGGAACTCGCAGCTCTGGCCAGTGAAGCCCGACGGCGAGAGCACGCCGCTGCTGTATACCGACGGTTTTAAATTCCCCGACAAGCGCGCCGTGCTTTATCCGCTTGAGTGGCAACCGCCGCAGGAAGAACCCGATGCGCAGTACGACCTGACGCTCAACAACGGCCGCATGCTGGAGCATTTCCAGGCGACCAACCAGAGCGGGCGCGGTGGGCGCACGACATCGCTGTCACCGGACTGGTTTGTGGAAATTAGCCCTGAGCTTGCCGCCGAGCGCGGCCTTGCAGAGGGTGACTGGGTGCAACTCACCTCACGGCGCGGCTCGCTGGAGGTACCGGTGGTCGTCACCGATCGCGTGGCGGGCGGCACGCTGTTTATCTCTATTCACCAGGGCAAGCCGGGCATTAACCTGCTGACGGGCGAACATCACGACCCGGACGTCAACACACCGGCCTATAAAGAGATCGCTATCCGGCTGGAGAAGCTTTCACGCGAGCCACACCCTTCCCCGCTCCCGCGGCACAACTTCCGCTACGGCAACCGCACGCCGATACCGCACGTGCAGGTTGAGGAGAAATGGCAGCGCGACGACTATCGCCTTCCGCCCGAACAGGCCCCGAATCCGGAGAAATTTTAATGGCTAAAGCGATTGATTATCAGGTGGAGCCGCCAGTCATCGGCCCCACCGCCGAGGAAGAACTTCAGCGTCTGCTGCAGACGCTGCATGAGCATGGCGTGCTGCGCCTCGCCAACGACATGGTGGCCAGCAACAACGACTGGCTTAAGGTGATTGTCGACGGCCTGAGCCGTAAAGGCTCGCTGAACGTCATTCAGAACATCTCCGTGCTGCTGATGGCGCTCTCTACCATCCCGCCGGAGCGCATGTACAAGCTCGCCTTCGGCCTGCGTGATTTTATGGCCGAACTGAGCCGCGAAGAAGAGCAGCCGCAAAGCGCGAACGGCAGTGCGCCGGGCGCGCGCGGTGCCTGGAAAATGCTGCATGACGACGAGCTCTGGCACTCTCTCATGCCACTGCTTAACGGCATGAAGGCCTTTTCGCGCCGTATGGAGGAGGAGGTGGACAAGCCTATCTCCTCGTTTAGCGGCAAACCCAGCGACGCTTAAGTTTCCGTGGAGGATGCATGTTAGGCCAGGAGACGGCTTTGTGGCTGGCGCGCAGCCAGTTCGCCTTTACCATCGGCTTTCACATTGTGCTGGCGGCCTTCACCATCGGCCTCGCCCAGTGGTTGATGCTGCTGGAGGGGCTGTGGCTGTGGCGTAAGCAGCAGGTTTATCGCGATCTCTATAAGTACTGGAGCAAGATATTCGCGCTGAACGTCGCGGTGGGCGTGGTGACCGGAGTGCTGATGGAGTTTCAGTTCGGCACCAACTGGGGTGCGCTCGCTAACCGTGCCGGTGCGGTCATGGGGCCGATGATGTACATGGAGGTGCTGGTCGCCTTTTTCCTTGAGGCCGGGTTTATGGGAGTGGTGCTCTTTGGCATGGGCAAGGTGCGCCCGTGGGTGCACTTTTTCGCGACCTGCATGGTGGCCGTCGGGTCGATTTTTAGCGCCTTCTGGATCCTCTCCGCTAACTCCTGGATGCAGACGCCTGCGGGTTTTATCACCGGGGCGGATGGCCGTTTTCAGCCCGTCGACTGGTGGGCGGTGATCTTTAACCCCTCTTTCCCCTGGCGTTTTGTCCACATGACGCTGGCGGCGATGCTTGCCACCGCCTGCCTTGTCGCCGCCGCAGGGGCCTGGCATTTGCTAAAACGCCCGGATAACCGTGGCGCGCGGCTGATGTTCTCCTGGGGCCTGTGGCTGCTGCTGTTCATCACCCCGATTCAGGTGGTGGTAGGCGACCTGCATGGGGAAAACACGCGCGACCATCAGCCGGTGAAGCTGGCGGCGATGGAAGGCAGCTGGAACCCGCCGCCGCCCGGTGAAGGCGAGCCGCTGCGGCTTTTCGCCATTCCGGATATGCAGGCGCAGCGCAACCATTTTGAACTGGCCATTCCTAATATTGGCTCGCTCTATCTGCGCCATAACCTCACCGGCACCATTCACAGCCTGAACCAGTATCCGCGTGATGAACTCCCCTGGGTGCCCGGTGTGTTCTTCGCGTTTCGCGCCATGGTGGGGCTTGGGCTGCTGATGCTCTTTTTCGGCGCCGCCGGGCTGGTTGCACGCCTGCGCGGCAGGCTATGGACGTCCCGCAGGCTGCAGCGCGGCATGGTATGGATGGCACCCGCAGGCTTTTTCGCCATGCTCGCCGGGTGGTTTGTGACCGAGACCGGACGCCAGCCCTGGACGGTTTACGGCGTGCTGCGCACCGCACACAGTGTCTCTCCCGTCGCACCCTCGCTGGTGCTGACCTCGTTTTTTGCCATCCTGATCGTGTATCTGCTTCTCTTCGCCATCGGACTGTGGTTTTTGCTGCGCCTGCTTGGCAGGCCGCCGTCACACAATGAAAGAGAGCCGAATGCGGAAGTGGCAGAGCAGACCGGACGTGGCATTACGCCGCAGAGCATAAGGGGGCGCTACGATGCTTGAGGCTATCCTTTCTATGCCACCGTTAACGCTACTTAGCGCTATCGCCCTGGCCTTCGGCGTGCTGGTTTACGTGGTGCTGGACGGGACCGATCTTGGCGTCGGCCTCCTCGCGCCGTTTCAGCCGCCGCAGGCGCGCCAGCAGATGAACATCTCTCTTCTGCCGGTATGGGACGGGAACGAAACCTGGCTGGTGCTGACCGCAGGGGCGATGCTGGCGCTTTTTCCGGTCGCCTTCAGCATCCTTTACAGCGCTCTCTATCTGCCGGTCTATATCATGCTGCTGGCGCTGATCGTGCGCGGCATGGCGATAGAGTTTCGTCATCAGCATCCGGCGCTGTTTGACGCGCTGTTTATCGGCGGATCCTGGATGGTATCGCTAAGCCAGGGCGTGACGATGGGCGCATGGATTGAGGGAATAGCGCATAACGGCGAACAGTTCACCGGCGGCCCTCTGGCATGGCTTTCACCGTTTTCGCTCTACTGCGCGGTTTCACTTACCGTGGGGTATGCGTTGCTCGGTGCCTGCTGGCTGGTGTGGCGCTGCGAAGGGGATCTGGCCGTTTGGGGCCGACGTCAGGCGCTGCGGCTTACGCTGATTACCGCCGCGCTGCTGGCTGGGCTGGTTATCTGGACCATGCAGCTGCATGAGAATTATCGTCTGCATTTGCTGGCGTGGCGCTACAGCGGGCCGCTGGCGCTCATCGCACTGCTGGCGCTGGCGGGGCTTATCGTCACGCTGCGCCGCAAACGCCAATTCTTGCCGCTGGCCATGGCGCTGACGCTCTTTTGCGCCGCGTTTGGCGGCATGCTGCTGGCAGTGTTTCCGTTCATTCTGCCGCCCGGCCTGCTGCTGACCCAGGCCGCCGCCCCGCCCGCTACGCAAAAGCTGATGCTTATCGCCTTCGGCACATTTGTACCGATTACGCTTCTCTATAACAGCTGGGGTTTCTGGATCTTCCGCGGCAAAATTCACGCAGCGTCTGCGTCATTATCAACAGGGAAGCAGGTCGACGATCGCCGTTAAATGCTCTCGCAGCGTGCTATGCAGCTGGCGAATAGCCGGAGAGAACTGCTTGCGGTGCGGGAAGATGAGATTGAGCGGTGCGGCTTCCCCTGGGTGCTCAGGGAGCAGCATCTCTAGTCGTCCGGCCTGCACGTCGGCGCTGATGTCGATCCACGACTTATAGACGATGCCCATGCCCTCGACGGCCCAGCGTCGCGCCACGTCAGCATCGTCACAGAGCAGGCGGCTTTTGACCGTCAGCTGGCGGCGGGTGCCGTTCTCAGGGAAGCTCCACTTGTCGTAGACGTGGCTGTTCATGGTAAACAGCAGGCAGTGGTGCTGCGTCACCTCGTCAAGGCTGGCGGGCCGCCCGTGCTTTTCAAGGTAGGCCGGAGAGGCGGCCAGCACGCGGCGGTTATTCTCTGCCAGCGGCAGCGCCACGTAGCTGCTGTTATCCAGTACGCCGTAACGAATGGCGACGTCCACCGGATCGCGAAAGACGTCGCTGACCTGATCGGAGAGCGAGAGCCGCAGCGTGATTTTCGGGTGCTGGTCGCAGAAGCGGGTAATCAGCGGCAGCAGAACGTTGCGCCCGATATCCGATGGCATCGCGACCTTCAGCTCACCTTGTAGCTCGTCATTGCCGCTATGCAGACTCTCCTCACCGGCCTGCACCACGGCCAGCAGCTCCTGGGCGAACGGCAGATACTTCTCCCCCTCCGCCGTCAGCCGCAGGCTGCGGGTCGAGCGCGCGAAGAGACGCTTATCGAGATCGCGCTCCAGCCGGTGAACGGCAGCGCTTACCTGACCCGGGAGCAGATCGGCCTCCCGTGCGGCATGAGAGAAGCTTCCCAGCGCCGCGGCGCGCACAAACAGCGTCACATCTTCAAGGCGAATCATGCTCTTGTTCTCTTTCGCTACAGCATGACTATGCTGAGGCTGTCATGCCGGGCGGCACTGCGTTTGCCCGGCCTACGGTGAGCTACAGACGTAATCGGATCAGCGCTGGCGCATATCCGGGATGATGAGATCCCCGCGCAGTACGCATGCGCCCAGCACGTCCTGAGTTTTTTCGCTCAGCCAGCTGACGATGCGGGCCGCCATCGCGTCCATGGAGTATTCAATAGCCGGGATGGTTGGGATCCCCGGCAGGTGCACGGAGCCAGCAAGGCTAAAGACCATGATGTCACCCGGCACCGATTTATTAAACGCCTGCAGCTGGGTGATCACCCGCTGCGCCTCCTGCTCGTCGGCGACCAGCAGGGCATTAAAGTTCAGCGTGCTGGCGTTGTTAAGCAGCACCTGGAGCGCAACCGATGCCGAGGTGGCATCCATAAACACCAGGTTACGGTTAAAGGGCAGGAAGTTGTTTTCCAGCGCGTGCTTGTAGCCCAGCAGCACCCGCTCAGCGGAGCCGCTCACGTCCGGGTGGATCAGCGCTATCTGGCGTCGACCCTGACTAATCAAATAGTTGCAGGCCGTTTCCGCCGCGAAGGCGTGATCGAACTGAATGCTGTTCGGCGTATCGGCTTCCACACAGTCCACCAGAATCACATCATCATAGCCAAGGTTATTCAGCGGAAAACGCGCGCCGATAATCAGCACATCATCGCAGAGACCGCAGGTTAACTCGTCGAGGGCGCTAATCACCTCTGACCGGCTATTGGCAAAGCGCAAAAGCAGGTGCTTCTGATGTTGGCTGAGATGCTTCTCCAGCGCGTAGAGGTAGCCGGTGGTCTGGTTGATATTATCCTGGGCGCAGATGACGCCAATGCAGCCGGTGGTCTGGCTGAGTAGAGACTGAGCGATGACGTTGGGCCGGTAGTTTAGCTCTTCAACGGCTTTTAACACCGCCAGTCGGCTGGCCTCTTTGACGCCGCGTGACCCACTCAACACCCGTGAGACGGTTGCTTTTGACACTCCCGCCAGACGTGATACATCGTTGATTGTAGACATCTTTTTCCCCTGTCAGGCCGCATTCGCAGCCCAAAAAACAAGCAAAACATGGTGCATAATATCGCCAGCAGCAGTATAGCTGCATTCTATTTCGCATGGAAACCGATTTTCCGTTTATCCCTTATTGCGGGGAGTGAGCCATAAAAACCTGTGATGTAAATCCAGGAAAATAACCATATGGCCTATGGATTTTGATGGGTATCACACTTCGATGCCTGAGTGATGGAAACCGGTTTCCATATGATATCCAATCATCATTGTAATAACTTTTAACATTTAGAGGATGGGGATGATGAACAAGATCATGCTGTGCTGCTCTGCAGGGATGTCCACTAGCCTGCTTGTGAGGAAAATGGTCGAAGCGGCAGAAGAGAGAGGTTTACCGGTAGAGATCGATGCTTACGGCGTAGCGGAGTTTGATACTCAGTTTCCACGCTACCAGGTGGTACTGCTGGGGCCGCAGGTAAAATACATGCTTAACTCGCTATCAGAAAAGGCTGCCGCCCACGGCATTCCCGTTCAGCCCATTAACCCAATGGACTACGGTATGCAGCGCGGCGATAAGGTGCTGGACTTTGCTCTGTCGCTCATCGAAGCGGCACACTAAAAGGGTGTTCCTATGAGTTCGTTATATCAATCCATGGTTGCCGTTATCGAGCAGTCCATTACGCCGCTGGCGGGACGTCTGGGGCAACAGAAGTATGTCATCGCCATCCGCGACGGCTTTACCGCCGCGCTGCCGTTTATGATCATCGGCTCCTTTATGCTGGTGTTTATCTTCCCGCCCTTCTCCGCCGACACCACCAACAGCTTCGCGCGCGGCTGGCTCGACTTCTCCCAGACCTATCGCGAACAGCTGATGCTGCCGTTTAACCTGAGCATGGGCGTGATGACCTTTTTTATCTCGGTCGGGATCGGTGCCAGCCTTGGTCGGCAGTTTAATCTCGATCCGGTGATGTCCGGGCTGCTGGCGTTTATGGCCTTCCTGCTGGTAGCCGCACCCTATGCCGACGGCAAAATCTCCACCCAGTACCTGTCGGGCCAGGGGATCTTTACCGCGCTAATCACCGCCATTTACTCCACTCGCGTCTATGCGTGGCTGAAGCAGAACAACATCACTATTCGTCTGCCGAAAGAGGTGCCGACTGGCGTGGCGCGCTCCTTTGAGATCCTGATCCCGGTGGTGGTGATTATCGGTACGCTGCATCCGCTGAACCTGTTTATTGAGGCGCAAACTGGCATGATCCTGCCCCAGGCGATTATGCACCTGCTGGAGCCGCTGGTTTCGGCGTCGGATTCACTGCCTGCGATCCTGCTCTCCGTGCTGCTGTGCCAGATCTTCTGGTTTGCTGGCATTCACGGGTCGCTGATCGTTACCGGCATTATGAACCCGTTCTGGATGGCGAACCTCTCTGCTAACCAGGCCGCGCTGGCGGCGGGCACGGTGCTGCCCCACATCTATCTGCAAGGCTTCTGGGATCACTATCTGCTGATTGGCGGCGTCGGCTCTACCCTGCCGCTGGCCTTCCTGCTGCTGCGTAGCCGCGCTACCCATCTGCGCACCATCGGCAAAATGGGCATTGTCCCGAGCTTCTTTAATATCAACGAGCCGATTCTGTTCGGTGCGCCGATCATTATGAACCCGATGCTGTTTATCCCCTTCGTCTTCGTGCCGATGATTAACGCCTGTCTCGCCTACGCCGCAACGAAACTGGGCTGGCTGGCACAGGTGGTCTCGCTGACGCCGTGGACAACGCCTGCGCCTATCGGCGCCTCCTGGGCCGCTAACTGGGCGCTGAGTCCGGTCATCATGTGCGGGATCTGCATGGTGCTGTCCGCCCTGATGTACCTGCCGTTCCTGCGGGCCTACGAGCGTTCGCTGATGAAAACCGAAGAGCAGAAAGCGCAGGACGTGACGCCGCTGGCTGGCACCGTGCGTCAGTAATTAACCGGAGAGAATAGAGATGAAATACGCATTTCCAGAGCATTTCTGGTGGGGCAGCGCCAGTTCCGCGCTGCAAACCGAAGGGCAGAGCCAGCAGGGCGGCAAAAGCGCCACGACGTGGGACCACTGGTATGCGATCCAGCCGTACCGTTTTCACCAGCAGGTCGGCCCGCAGGATACCTCAACGTTTTACCAGAACTGGCGGCAGGATATCGCCCTGCTTAAGCAGCTCAACCACAACAGCTTCCGTACCTCGCTGAGCTGGTCGCGGCTGATCCCAGACGGCGTGGGTGAGGTCAATCCTGAGGCGGTGACGTTCTATAACAACGTTATTGATGAGCTGCTGGCCCAGGGGATCGTCCCGTTTATCACCCTGTTCCACTTTGATATGCCGATGGTGATGCAGGAGAAAGGCGGCTGGGAGAACCGTGAAGTCGTGGAGGCCTTTAGCCGCTACGCGCAGATCTGTTTCGACCTGTTTGGCGACCGGGTACTGCACTGGTTTACCTTTAACGAGCCGATTGTGCCGGTGGAAGGCGGCTACCTGTATGACTTCCACTACCCTAACGTGGTGGATTTTAAACGCGCGGCGACGGTGGCCTACCATACGGTGCTGGCGCACGCCTCGGCGGTTCGCGCCTATCGCGCTGGACACTATCCCGGAGAGATTGGCATTGTTCTTAACCTGACGCCGTCCTATCCACGCTCAAACAACCCGGCGGATCTCACTGCCGCGCACCATGCCGATCTGCTGTTTAACCGCAGCTTCCTCGACCCGGTGCTGGTTGGCGAGTATCCGGCAGACTTAGTCGCGCTGCTGAAAGAGTACGATCAGCTGCCAGCCTGCCTCCCGGAGGACAGCGCCCTGATTGCCGACGGCAAAATCGACCTGCTGGGGATCAACTACTACCAGCCGCGCCGCGTGAAGTGTCGCGACAGCGCGGTCAACCCGGCCTCGCCGTTTATGCCGGAGTGGCTGTTTGATTATTACGAGATGCCGGGCCGGAAAATGAACCCCTACCGCGGCTGGGAAATATACGAGCCGGGTATTTACGACATCCTCACTAATTTACGCGTTAATTACGGCAACCCGCGCTGCTTTATTTCAGAGAACGGCATGGGCGTCGAAAACGAGCAGCGTTTTATTGAGAATGGCCAAATTAACGATCAATACCGGATTGAGTTTGTTTCCGGCCACCTGAAGTGGCTGCATAAGGGTATTCAGGAGGGCTGTCACTGCCTCGGTTACCATATGTGGACGTTTATTGATAACTGGTCATGGTGTAACGGCTATAAAAACCGCTACGGTTTTGTGCAGCTCGATTTAACTACCCAAAAGCGGACAATAAAACGCAGCGGAGAGTGGTTTGCCGCTACCGCCGCTCAGAACGGATTTAACGAGGAGCAATAAGATGATTGAACTGGAAGAGGCCGTCATGGAGATTATCGTCAACGCTGGCCAGTCGCGCAGCCTCTGCTTCGAGGCGCTGCACGCCGCGCGCGAGGGCAACTTTGACGAGGCAAACAGCCTGCTGCGCGAGGCGGACGGCTACGCCCGCCAGGCGCACCATATGCAGACCAAACTGATCGAGCAGGACGCCGGGGAAGCCCGCCAGCCGATGACCTTAATTATGGTTCACGCCCAGGATCATTTAATGACCTCGCTGCTGGCCCGTGAACTGTCGGAAGAGATTATTCGTCTTTATCAACGCTAATTAATTATGGAGAAATAGTCAGTCAGTTTTAAGTAATCTGTACCTCACAATTAATGGTGATAGCGCAACTATTCCGCATCAAGCGGCGGGATAGTTATTGTCTAAAAATAATATATTAGATTGAGACAAAAAATGAATATCAATAAAAAACTTCCAGTCGCGCTGGCGGTTATGGCTGCCCTTTGCTCTGGTTCAGTCAGCGCCCAGGAGTTTACTCAAGAACAGATCGACGCGATTGTGGCAAAAGCAGTTGATAAAGCTCTCGCGGAGCGGCAAAAGAAAATGGATGCGGCTATCGATAAGAAAGCCGATGTAATTACGGAGCCGCAAACCGCGGCCCAGTCGCCGGATATGGCGATCCCCTTTGGCGTGAAATTTACAGGCTATGCTCGCTACGGGGCGCAGTTCCAGGGTGGCGATCAGAAGTTCGTTGGCGTTGACGGATCCTATAACGGCTCCTCCGCGATTGGTCGTCTGGGCAACGAGGGCAACGGCGGTGAATTCCAGCTCTCGAAAGCGTTCAAAGGCGATAACGGCGCTATCTGGGACATCAACGTGATGTTCGATCACTGGGGCGACGAGGTGAACCTGAAAAAAGCCTACGCCGGGGTAACCAATATTCTGGCATCCAACCCGAACGCCTACCTGTGGGCAGGCCGTGACTTCCACCAGCGTCCGCAGCAGGGTATCAACGACTACTTCTGGATGAACCACGACGGCCAGGGCGCAGGGGTGAAAAACTTCGACATCGGCGGCGTGCAGTTTGACGTGGCGGCGGTGGCGGCGGTCGAGTCCTGTAGTCCGGAAGTGATGAACGATGAGGGCAACCCGTCGCGTATCACCTGTACCGGCGGATCCGGCACCGGCGATAAAGGCAACTACGCCATTACCTCCAAAGTGCACGGCATGAAGGTCGGCCCGCTGGATCTGGAGCTGTATGCCAACTATGGCTTCGACTCGAAGGCGGTGGATACCGACGAGCGTAAGAATGCCTGGCAGGGCGGCGTGGTGCTGAGCCATACCAGTGAGAAAGGGGTGAACAAGGTGATTGCCCGTTACTCGGATAACTCAGACAACAGCGTGTACAACAAAACCGACGATCTGACGGCGATCTACGCCAGCTTTGAGGGGAACTACAAGTTTACCCAGCAGGCACAGATTGAGTACCTGCTCGCCTTCCACGACTACGATAACGATGCCAACAGCGTGGATAACCGCCGCAACTACGGCGCGATCGTTCGTCCGATGTACTGGTGGAACGACGTGCACTCTACCTGGCTGGAAGCGGGCTATCAGCGGGTTGATTTCGACCAGGGCGGGGATAACCACGGCTGGAAGCTGACGCTGTCGCAGAACATTTCGATTGCGATGGGGCCGGAGTTCCGCCCGATGCTGCGCTTCTACGTCACCGGCGGCCAGGTGGATAACGACCGCACCGCGCGGGTAAACGGTACGGAAGAGAGCAATCTGGATTCGTTCAACGTCGGCGCGATGTGGGAAGCGTGGTTCTGATGTAGTTCGAGCGTCATGCCCGGCGGCGCAGCGCCAGCCGGGCAGAGAGCAATTACCCTTTTACGCGTACTTTCGCAGCCACTAACAGCGCCGTCAGCAGCATCAGGCTGCCGGAGAGCACCAGCGGCGAGAGCAGGCCGAGGTTATCGAGTGCGTAGCCGCCGACCGCCGCGCCGCAGGTATTGGCAAGCTGGATCACCGCAACCTGGATCGATCCAGCCTTTTCCGCCTGATCCGCCAGCGAGCGGGTGATCCACGTCGACCAACCTACCGGCACCAGCGCAAAGGCTAATCCCCATACCACTGCCACCACAGAGGCGACGATTTTATCGCTGCCCCAGAGGATCAGGGTCAGGGCGCTAAGGGCCAGCACCAGGGGTGCAACGGCCAGCGCCGTTTTCAGCGATTTCTTCAGGAACGCGGACGACATGGAGGTGCCGATAAAGCTGGCAATACCAAAGCTGAGCAGCACCAGCGTCAGGCCATCGACGTCAAAGCCTGCCATGCTGGTATAAACCGGGCGGATATAGGTAAAGAAGGCAAACTGACCGGCAAAGGCCATAAAGATGGCGATCATTCCCGCCAGCACGCCTGGGCGCTTCAGGATGCCAAACATATTCTGCTTATGCTGCATCGGTTCGCCCGGCAGGGACGGCAGCGCTTTCCAGACCCACAGCGTACAGACGATCCCCATCACCGCCGCCGCGTTAAAGACGTTACGCCAGCCAATGATGCCGCCGAGGAAGCTGCCCAGCGGAGCGGCGATCACCAGCGCAATCGACACCGCGCCAAAAATCACCGACAGCGCCTTGGGAACCACGCGCGTCGGCACCAGGCGCATAGTCAGCGAGGCGGACATCGCCCAGAAGCCGCCGAGTGCGAGGCCTAAACAGGCGCGCCCGACCAGCAGCAGGGCAAAGCTGTTGGCAAACGACACCAGCAGGCAGGAGAGGGTTAACAGCACCGAGAAGATCAGCACCACGTAGCGGCGGTCGGTGGTACGAATGGTTTGGGTGATAAACAGGCTGGCAAACATGGCCACAAAGGCGGTCATGGTGACCGACTGCCCGGCGGTACCTTCAGAGATGCCTAAGTCCAGCGCCATCGGCGTCAGCAGGCTGACCGGCAGAAACTCCACGGTGATAAGGCAGGCCACGCAAAAGGCGACGGCGAAGACGGCTGACCAGTTGGGCCGAGCCAGTTCCGGGTGGGGTTTTCCCTGTAAATGCTCACTCATTTTGCCTCCAGGCAACGTCACATTGCGGTAAAGTCGCGCAGTGTAACATTCTGAGTGTGACGCATTTAACGTTTTAGCAACTATTCAGCCAATGAGCGCGGAATATATCGTAGGCCGGATAAGCGTAGCGCCATCCGGCGTTACGGGACTTAGTGCAACCAGTGCACGCCCTCGTCGGGCATAAAGAAGGCGTTATAGCGAACCTGGAAGTTATTGATCTCGGCCATATCCGGCTCCAGCTCGCGCAGGAAACCCAGCGCCAGACGCACCTGGGCATCGGTCAGCGGCGCGGCAAGGCGGGCCTTTTGCAGCGTACGGTGCCAGTAGTGGAGGTTCTGCTCGCTGCTATCGACAATGCACGCCTGCCAGATCAGCAGCGTCTGGGCAGCATTCTGGAGATGCGCCTCGTCCGGACGGGAGAGGTACTGAATGTACTCCGCGCCCGCCGCTTTTCCCAGCTGATCGATCATCGATTCAACCGGCATCGGCGTGGTGCCCAGCCGCTCGCTCAAGCGGCGTACTGCCCGCCGGGAGTCAGAGGTTAAAACCCGAAAACCTACTACAAAAACAATAACCAGCGTCGCCAGCGTTAACCAGATCATGAAAGCTCCTGCCCAATCCCAGAATGCTTATCATACGGGTAAACGCGGCGACGCATACAGTCTCTTTAGTGAATGCCCCGTAACCCCTCGCCCAATCGGGCGGGGATATAAGGGGAGTTAATCATGGGTTTTCTGCGATGCAACGTAAGCCTTCAATATTTCGGTTGTTGCGGTGCCAGCACTACATGCGAAATAGGAGCGTGACCAGAGCACTCCACTATTACTCGCTTTACGTAAATTCGTATTCAGGATGCGCACACGGCGGCTACTGATCGACTTCAAATTATTAACCAGCACACTAATAGATAGTTTTGGCGGGTAAGCAATTAATACGTGGACGTGATCCGCTTCCCCGTCCATTTCCAGAATCTCAATTTCCAGTTTTTCCGCAGCTCTTTGAAAGGCTTCCCGTATCTGCTGAATCATCATGCCGTCAAAAATCTTGCGCCGGTACTTCGTGGTAAAAATCAGGTGAACGACCAGTTTACTGACGCTATGGCGGCGTAAGAGATAACCTTCAAACGCCTTATCGTGTACACTCACTTGAAAAACTCCAGTCACACCCTTAAAGTAAGCGCATTCTATGCGTGAGCGCTGAAAATGAAAAGAGCTACCAAAGTACGCATTTACCCAACCGACGAGCAAGCCGCATTCTTAAATGCGCAGTTTGGCGCGGTGCGTTTTGCGTACAATAAAGCCCTTTATATCAGCCGCCACATGTACAAGCGCCACGGCGTTTCACTTAAGCCAATACGCGACATAAAGCCGTTGCTGGCAGTAGCGAAAAAATCCCGCCGTTATAGCTGGCTCAAGGAATATGATTCGCTGGCGCTACAGCAAGCCGTCATTAATCTGGACAAGGCATTTGCTAACTTCTTTAACAAGAAACTCAAAGCCAGTAAGCCGAAATTCAAGAACAAACGCGGGCAGCAATCCAGCTACCATCCCAACGGGAAGGTATTAACTGACGCTATTCAGTTGCCGAAAATCCCACCTGTCCGGGCGAACATCCACCGAGAAATTATCGGCAAGGTTTCCAGCATTACGATCACCCGCAGCGCGGCGGGCAAATACTATGCCTCAATACTCGCTGACGATGGACAGAAAGCGGCAGCAAAGCCGGACTACATCACCACCGTAGCGGGCTACGATTTGGGGCTGTCGCATTACTTGGTCAGCAATGATGGCGGCAGGGTGGCGAATCCTCGCCACCTGGTTAACGCATACCGCCGTTTACGCCGTGACAGCAAGGCGCTGTCCCGTAAGAAGCCGGGAAGCGCAAATCGCCGTAAGGCTCACTTACGCCTTGCCGCACAACACGAACGGGTAGCTAATGCCCGCGCTGACTTCCAGCACAAACTTTCCAGACGAATTATCGACGAAAACCAGGCGGTGATTGTGGAAACGCTGAAATCGGCAAACATGATGAAAAACCGTCGTCTTGCCCGTTATATCGGGGATGCGGCATGGTCCGGATTTGTGGCAAAACTCACATACAAAGCGGAGTCGGCAGGGGTACATCTGGTCAAACTGGATCAGTGGTTCGCCAGCTCGAAAACCTGCCATTGTTGCGGTCACAGGATGTCGGAAATGCCGCTGAAGGTGCGCGAATGGAGATGCCCCGACTGTAGTGCCAATCATGACCGTGATATCAACGCGGCGATCAACATACAGCATAAGGGCATAACAGAATTAATGGCGGCGGGTCACGTCGTCAAAGCCCATCGAGGCTTGCGTAATTCTGGCTCTGTGCCAGTTGCAGCCTGAGAAGTGGGAAGCCCCGTCCTTTACGGCGGGGAACAGTCACTGCGCTATCCCGGTCGTCACCGTGAAGCTGCGGCTCTCCTGCGGCGCCAGGGTCAGCAGGCTGCCGTTAGCCTGTGCGGCCAGGAACCCTTCCGGACGGCAGGTAGCCGGTAGCGCGAACGCCGCGACCTGCTGATCGCCGTTGTACAAAATCCAGCGCGTTGCATAGTTGAACTCTGCGCTGGCGAACCGGGTCACGAAGGTGGTGCCGTCCGGGGCGGTCATCTGAAACTCCGGCGTTGCGGTGTAGCGATCCAGCCTGTCAGCGAAGAAGACAATCTCAGGATCGTAATATTCCGGTTCGCTCAGCGTTTTCAGCGTGGTCTCACCCTGCTGGATGCGCTGGTTGAACGCCAGCCACTGCTCGGTAGGTTTCACATGTGCCGGAATGGACTCCCGCAGCGCCAGCGCCTCGTCCGGCAGGTTCTGACTGAAGGTCGCCTCGGGCACATAGGCGTAGTTCATATGGCACATGTACTGAAGCGGCATCGCTACCGAGGCCAGGTTGGTGACCGTCATATCGATGTCGAACAGCGCGCTGGCTTTACGCAGCGTGACCGCAGGTTGCGCCAGATAGTGGTGGCCGAAGCCCATCACATACTCGTAGCGGCCCCCGACGCGCAGCGTGTCGCCGTCGAACTCCAGCCAGGCCTCGTCCATCTCCGCGCAGGCCATCTCCCCGTGTAGCGCATGGGTGTCTTCCGGCGAGGGGCAGCCGTTTGCCAGCAGCCCCGAGTGGAAGGCGAAGCAGCCATAGGTTTCGACGATCTCTTTGGCTGGCTTCGGCTGGCTGAACATGTTGCGCATGGTCAGCTCGTGGCCGTCAAACTCCGCGTCCCAGATCATCTGCCCCAGCCAGGGTAAGATCACCAGATGTCCGCGGGCGTTTGCCACCCTCAGGCCCTCAACACCGCTCGGATAGCGGAAGGCGCTGACCGTAAAATCTGCGTTCTCCAGCAGCGTCCGCGGCTGCGCGGTAAAAAGCTCACGCCACAGTGGCAAACAGGTTTTCATAGCAGTTCTCCTCAGGAAGCGGTTGCTGGGGTAAGTTCGCGACGCACTTTGCTTTCACGCCAGAAGTAGATGCCGACGTAAATAAAGCAGAGCATGGAAACGAGAAACGACAGCTGTAACGAGTGGAACATGTCCGCCACGTAGCCCTGCACCGCGGGTACGACCGCCGCGCCGACAATCGCCATGACGATCACCGCCCCCGCCATCTCGGTATGCTCGTTGTCTACCGTATCCAGCGTCCCGGCATAGATAGTGGCCCAGCATGGCCCAAACAGAATGCTCACCAGCACCGCTACGTAGACCGCGCTAAAGCTGGGGGCCAGCGCCACGTAGGCCAGGAACAGCGCGCCGATAACGGAGTAGAGGATCAGCACCTTCTCCGGGTTGAAGCGCGTCATCAGAATGTTGGCCACGAACTTGCCGATAAAGAAGCAGGCAAAGCTGTAAACCATAAAGTTAGAGGCATCCCGCTCGTTGATATCCCCCAGCTCCAGCGCCAGACGGATGGTGAACGACCAGACCGCAACCTGCATACCCACATAGAGGAACTGGGCCAGAATGCCGCGACGGAAGCGGGCGTTGCTCGCCAGATAGCGCAGGGTGTCCATCGCCGATGGGCGCTTACGGTTCGCCGTCTGCTCAACTTTGCAGGTCGGGAAACGGGTTAACATAAACAGCACCATCACCACGACCAGCACCATGATCATGTACTTATACGGCTCTAATGTGTTCTCCAGCATCAGCACTTTAAAGTTGTGGATCTGCTCCGGCGTCATGCCCGCCATCTGCTTCTCCAGGCTATCGCCTTCGGAGAAGACCAGGTACTTGCCGAGCAGAATGCCTGCCGCCGCCCCAATCGGGTAGAAAGTCTGGCTAATATTGAGGCGCAGCGTAGCGTGGGATTTTGGCCCCAGCATGGAGCTGTAGGTGTTGGCGGCGGTCTCAAGGAAGCTTAAGCCGATAGCAATCGCAAAAATCGCGGCAAGGAACATGGTGTAGGTTGCCATGTGCGACGCCGGGAAAAAGAGCGTACAGCCGACAATATAGAGCGTCAGGCCAATTAAAATCGCAATCTTATAGCTGCTCTTTTTAATCACCAACGATGCCGGAATAGCAATTAAGAAATAACCGCCGTAAAACGCGCTCTGCACTAAGGCAGAGGCGAAGTTGCTGAGTGAAAATACGCTTTTAAACTGCGTAATTAAAATATCATTTAACGCTGCGGCGCATCCCCATAATGGGAACAGGCACGATAACAAAATAAACTGGAACAGAGGTGTCTTATTCAGATACCCATCGGGCATCTGAACGATGTTTTTATCGTTCATAGTGCTACCTTTTACAGTGCAGGGGTTTTTATTATTCGTTTATCGCCAGAAACTCATTGAACTGCTCAATGCTGGGATAGGACGATTGGGTGCCTTTGCCCGTTACGCTGAAGGCCGCGAAACGCGAGGCTTTTTTCATGGCGGTTTCTACATCACCGCTCTGGACGTAGTAGTGCGCAAAGCAGCCAATAAAGGCATCGCCCGCGCCGCTGGTGTCGACGGCATTCACTTTGATCGCCGGGACATGCACTTCCGTATCACGGGTCATCCACAGCGCGCCCTTCTCACCCATGGTGACGATAATATTGTTCAGCCCTTTATCGGTCAGGCTGCGGGCAGCGCGACAAATATTGTCGTAGCTGTCGACCGGCATGCCGGTGAGAATTTCCAGCTCGGTTTCATTCGGTACGAAGAAATCACATTTGCAGGCGTAGGCCATATCCAGCTCGCGCAGCGCCGGGGCCGGATTTAACAGCACCTCGATGCCGTGCTTTCTACCAAACTCAATAGCGTGATAGACCGTCTCCAGCTGCACTTCGAGCTGCAAAACGATGAGCTTACATTTCTTCAGATCTTCAGCAGCGCGATCGATATCCTCCGGCGAGAGGAATTTGTTCGCCCCTTTAATAATCAGGATGCTGTTGCTGGAGTTAGGGTTAACGAAAATAGGCGCGACGCCGCTGCTGGTACACGGCACCTTCTCTACGTAGGTAGTATTGATACCCCAGGATTCGAGGTTGCGGATGGTGTTGTCAGCAAAGATATCATCGCCTACTTTGGTCAGCATCAATACTTTGGAGTTGAGCTTCGCTGCGGCCACGGCCTGGTTGGCACCTTTACCGCCGCAGCCGATCTTGAACGCCGGGGCTTCCAGGGTTTCACCCTCTTTCGGCATCTGGTGGGTGTAGGTGATTAAATCCACCATGTTGGAGCCGATGACTGCGATATCCATTTTCCTACCTCTCAGAAACAAACGCTTAACAATGATATTATCGTAACATTATCATGTTATTTTAGTATCATTTGTGACTCCGCTCGCGATTACAGCAACATTTGATGCCGCAGCGTTCCCGCTCTGGGTGGAAAATGTTACTTTAGGAACATAAGAAGATGATTAGGCTGGTAAAGCGGAGAGAGAAGATGGAAACCAAGCAGAAAGAGCGTATTCGCCGCCTGATGGAGCTGCTCAAAAAGACCGACCGCATTCATCTCAAAGATGCGGCGCGGATGCTGGAGGTTTCCGTGATGACCATTCGCCGCGACTTTAGCCAGGAGGATGAGCCGCTGCCGCTGGCGCTGCTCGGGGGCTATATCGTGATGGTTAACAAGCCTGCCGCCTCGCCCACCAGCCAGCCCGCTGCCACCGCCACGCGCCGCCATCATCGGGATGATACGCCCATTGCGATCCTCGCCGCAGGGCTAGTGAGCGAGAACGATCTGGTGTTTTTCGACAACGGCCCGGAGATGCCGCTGGTGATCGACATGATCCCTGACGAGATTACTTTTACCGGGATTTGCTATTCGCATCAGGTCTTTATGGCCCTGAATGCCAAGCCTAACGCCACGGCCATGCTCTGCGGTGGCACCTACCGGGCCAAGAGCGATGCCTTTTACGATCCCAACAACCCCTCGATTCTGGACTCGCTCAACCCGCGCAAGGTGTTTATCTCGGCCAGCGGCGTACACGAGCACTATGGCGTGACCTGGTTCAACCTCGACGATCTGCCGGTGAAGCGCAAAGCGATGGAGCACGGCATTCGTAAGATTTTGCTGGCGCGCTACGCGCTCTTTGATGAGGTTGCCCCCGCCAGCATCGCCCCGCTCGCGCAGTTTGACGTGCTGATCAGCGACCGCCCGCTACCGGCAGAGTATGCCCTCCACTGCCGGAACGGCTCGGTCAAGGCGATCACCCCTGACGCTGAAAGTGAGTAACCTACTCGAAAAACACGGCAATTTTGTTGAACATGGTGGGATCGGACTGGTTACGCACCACTTTAACCACATCTTCTAGCTTGTCGATCTGACTCATCATCTGCTCCAGACGCTGATCGTCCGCCACCAGCAGCCAAATGCGGCTCTGCTCGCCGCCCGGTAGCGGCAGGCAGAGAATGCCCTCTACGTTAAAGGCCCGTCGGGCAAAAAGGCCACAGACGTGGGTCATCACCCCTGGGTGGTTGCGCACGGTGAGTTCCAGAATAACGTTGTCATGTGTTGATTGTGGCATGGCTTATTCCCCCACCATTTCAGTATTGGCCGCGCCCGGCGGAACCATTGGATAGACTTTTTGCTCGGCGTCGGTACGAACGTGGATCAGCGCCGGACCCGGACGGGAGATGATCTCCTGCAGGGCCGCGTGCGGATCGGCCGCCGCGTTTAAATCACAGGTGTGCAGGCCAAACCCGGCGGCGATCTGCATAAAATTGATCATCCCCGGATAGGTGGCGGCAAACACGCCCTGCTTGTAGAACAGACTCTGCTGCTGGTGTACCAGCCCCAGCGCTTCGTTGTTCATCAGAATGATTTTGATATCGAGCTGGTTTTCAGCGGCGGTTGCCATCTCCTGAATGTTCATCATCAGGCTACCGTCGCCGGAGAAGCACAGCACCTTGCGATCGGGATTGGCCAGCGCTGCGCCAATAGCCGCTGGCAGGCCGAAGCCCATGGTGCCTAATCCGCCGGAGGTGAGCCACTGGCGCGGGCGGTTGAGCGGGTAGGCCTGAGCGGTCCACATCTGGTGCTGCCCGACGTCGGTGGTGATAATCGCGCTGTCGTCAACGCAGGCGGCAACGGCGTTAATTAACCCATAGTGGCTCAGCGGATCGTCCGCGCCCGGCATGTTAGCTGGAAACTCCTGCTGCAGCTGCGCCACGGTATCGCGCCAGGCGTCACGTGTGTCCTCTGCAATCAGCGGGATCAGCTGAGCCAGCACCTCGCCAACGTCACCCTGAATAGCACAGTGCGGCTGCTTGATCTTACCCAGCTCGGCGCGGTCGATATCCACATGGATAATTTTGGCGTTCGGGCAGAAGGTTTCGGTCTTGCCAATCGCCCGGTCATCAAAACGTGCTCCCAGCACCACCAGCAGATCGGCTTCGTGCAGGATAAAGTTGGTGCTGCGCGCACCGTGCATGCCTAACATGCCCAGCGACAGCGGATGCTGTTTCGGCAGCATGCCAAGGGCCATCAGCGTCATGGTGGTGGGCAGGCTGGCCTTCTCCGCCAGGGTCCGCACCTGCTCCGGCGCGTTAATCACCCCGCCGCCCAGGTAGAGCACCGGGCGCTGGGCCTGATTAATCATTGCCGCCGCCTCTTGCACGCTCTCAATGCTGAATGCGGGGGCTGGCGCAGCCCCACCCGGCTCCGGCAGGGTGTCTACTTCGATCTCTGCGGTCTGAATATCCTTAGGAATATCTATCCACACCGGGCCGGGACGGCCTGACTGGGCAATGCGAAACGCGTCGCTGATCACCTGCGGCAGTTCGCGGATGTCGCGCACCAGATAGTTGTGCTTGGTGATGGGGATAGAGATGCCGTAGGTATCTACTTCCTGGAAGGCGTCGGTACCGATCATCGACGAGGGGACCTGACCCGTGATGCAGACCAGCGGAATAGAGTCGAGGCGCGCGTCGGCGATGGCGGTCACCAGGTTGGTGGCTCCCGGCCCGCTACAGGCCATACAGACGGCGGGTTTCCCCTGGGTGCGCGCCATGCCCTGGGCGATAAAGCCCGCGCCCTGCTCGTGGCGAGCCAGTACGTGGCGGATCTGCGTGCTTTGACTCAGGGCGTCGTACAGCGGCAGCACCGTGCCGCCTGGGATCCCGGTGACGATAGTGATGCCCTGGCGCTCCAGTAAATGAACGATTAACTGTGCGCCGGTAAAGCGCCTTGCCTGCGAGGTGGTGCCCAAACTTGCCATGCTCCAGTCCTTTAATTCTGGGCCGACTTTCCGGGCGGTCTAAACGAAAAACCCCGCCCGGTTTGCGCCGGCGGGGTTTTGGAATCGTGTGTTCCGGACCCTACGGCGCTATGCCGACGACCACCACCACACGCACGACGACGACCGCGGCAGATGGCGCGGTGCGTAGTAGAGTCGATGTCAGCATGGTTGGGTTCATTAGGGGCCTGTTGTGTATGTTGTGTTGTTTATTTATTAGCTGAATTTATACAAACACAGCTGGTGCAGCATGACAATCGTTTTATCGCAGCGGCGGTGAAAATGTGTGACCGATCACGCTTCAACGCCAAACAAAAACGCGGCTAAAACAGGGTTAAGTGTTACAGTTGTATGACAATTCATCACCCGATTCGCTATGACGCTCTCTGTTTTCTGCATTCTCTTATTCGCTGCCCTGCTGCATGCCAGCTGGAACGCCATCGTAAAAGCCGGAACGGATAAACTCTACGCCGCCATTAGCGTTAGCGGCTCCGCGACGCTTATCGCTCTGATCCTGCTGCCCTTCTCACCGCAGCCCTCCGCCGCCAGCTGGCCTTTTTTAGTGATTTCCTGCGCGTTACAGGTGGTGTACACGGTGCTGGTGGCAAAGACCTATCAGGTTTCCGATATGAGCCAAACCTATCCCCTGATGCGCGGCACGGCCCCGCTGCTGGTCGCGCTGATTAGCGTCCTGGCATTAGGGGATACGCTTTCGTGGCTCGCCTGGGCTGGGATCGGTGTCATCTGCCTGTCGATACTGGCCATGGCGCTGAATGGCCGCATGCAGTCACGCAAAGGCATCTGGCTGGCGCTGCTGAATGCCTGCTTTATCGCGGGGTATACGCTGGTGGACGGCACCGGCGTGCGTCTGTCTGACACCGCGCTGGGCTATACGCTGTGGACCTTCTTTATGAACGGTTTCTGTCTGCTCTGCTGGGCGATGGTGGCGCGCCGCCGCGAAGCGTCCAGCTATCTGCGCCTGCACTGGAAAAAAGGGCTGTTTGGCGGGGCGGGCACCATGGGATCTTACGGCCTGGCGCTGTGGGCCATGACCCAGGCGCCGCTGGCCGTGGTCGCTGCCCTGCGTGAAACGTCGATACTCTTTGGCGCGCTTATCGCTTTTCTGCTGTTAAAAGAGCGGGTTGCCGGGGTACGCATCGCGGCTGCGCTGGGCATTGCCGGTGGGGCTATTCTGCTGCGTTTGGCGTAAAACCCAGGCAATATTTGTTGCCAACATTGTTCATAAATCCTGCCTTTTCACTCTTGCCCATTCATCACCCTGATACTTAACTTATCGCCATACTGTGGTAGATTTCTCGCGCATTTATGGAATGCGTAGTGACTTATTCTTTATTTCTCTTATTTGGCAAAAGTATTCAGCGACATGAAAAGACAAAGGAACGTTAACTTATTGTTGATGCTGGTGTTACTGGTGGCGGTCGGTCAGATGGCGCAAACCATCTATATTCCGGCCATCGCCGACATGGCAAAGGAATTTCACGTCCGTGACGGCGCCGTGCAGAGCGTAATGGCTGCCTATCTGCTGACCTATGGCCTCTCGCAGCTCGTCTATGGCCCCTTGTCCGATCGCGTGGGGCGTCGCCCGGTTATTTTAGTGGGCATGAGCATTTTCATGGTAGCGACGCTGATTGCCCTGACCACCCATAGCCTGACCGTATTAATTGCGGCCAGCGCGTTGCAGGGTGTCGGGACCGGCGTCGGCGGCGTGATGGCGCGAACCTTACCGCGCGATATGTATCAGGGTACCCAGCTTCGTCATGCCAACAGCCTGTTAAACATGGGGATTCTGGTGAGTCCACTGCTGGCCCCGCTGATTGGCGGCCTGCTGAATACCCTCTGGTCATGGCGCGCCTGCTTCGCCTTCCTGCTGGTGCTGTGCGTGCTGGTTACCTTCAGCATGGCACGCTGGATGCCCGAGACCCGGCCCACAGGCGCACCGCGCACGAAACTGCTCACCAGTTACAAAGTGCTTTTTGGCAGCGGGTCATTCAACTGCTATCTGCTGATGCTGATCGGTGGCCTGGCGGGTATTGCCGTATTTGAAGCCTGCTCCGGCGTGCTGTTAGGGGCAGGGCTTAGGCTAAGCAGTATGGTGGTCAGCATTCTGTTTATTCTGCCGATCCCGGCGGCCTTCTTTGGCGCGTGGTTCGCCGGACGCCAGAATAAACGTTTCTCCACCCTGATGTGGCAGTCGGTGATGAGCTGCCTGCTGGCAGGCGTGATGATGTGGATCCCGGGCCTGTTTGGCGTGATGAGCGTCTGGACGCTGCTGATCCCGGCGGCGCTGTTCTTCTTCGGCGCGGGGATGCTTTTCCCGCTCGCCACCAGTGGCGCAATGGAGCCGTTCCCGTTCCTCGCCGGAACGGCGGGCGCGCTGGTGGGTGGTCTACAGAATATCGGCTCCGGCGCGCTGGCATGGCTCTCTGCCATGATGCCGCAGACCGGCCAGGCTAGCCTCGGTTTATTGATGACCCTGATGGGGCTGCTGATTTTACTGTGCTGGCTGCCGCTGGCGTCGCGTGCCCCGCATCACGAGCAGCCTGTTTAACATTGTGATGGCCAGGCTTCTCGCCGGGCTTTTCACATGTCGGGGCGATCATGGTTTTCAGCAGCGGTTCGGCTATGGGACGCCACGCCCCCTCTTCACCATCGTAAAACTGCGCATCGGCATTAATGGCGTAAGGAATTTTTGCCTGCTGTAGCTCACAGGCCATAAAGGTGGCAAAAGCCATTTGCGACGCGGTAGGGGTAAAATGGCTGGATTCACCGACGCCCCAGCCGCCTATCCAGCTGACGTGACCGGTTTTTTGCTGCCAGCGCAGCGCGACATTGATGCGATTTCGAATCGCTGCCTTCTCTGCCGCCGTCCCCGATGTCCACGGATACCTGCCGTTACTCTTGAGCGGTCCCCACGGGAAGATATGCCACTCCGCCAGCAGATAATTTTGGCTGTGCGCGGGCAGCTTCAGGTTAGCGAGATCTTCCGGGGCCGCGCGCAGGCGCGGCGCGATAAAGATCATGCGCTGGGCGTCAATATCATGAATGGCTTTAATGGTTTTTTCGTAGACGCGATTGAGCGACGCGAGATTATGGTTCAGCTTGTCGGCAGGTTCATAAATGAGATCGAAGCCTAACTGCGGCGAGCTGCTACCAAAGTAGTGCGCAACGGCGATCCACCAGTTCACCACCTCTTTTTCATTCTCGGCTTTCGGATCGTTTTTATACTCGTCGGCCTGCCAGGCGATAATCGGGATCACGCCGTACTGCTCGCAGGCCTGCACCAGCTTACGCAGGTGAATAAGTCGCGCCTCGGTCGGTTCGCCTGCAACGCGAATACGCACATGCCCTATCCCCTGCGCGGCAAAATCCCGCACCACTAACGGATCGAACTCGCGGATGCCGCGCTCGGTGCGCGCCCAGTCAACGTCCATCCCGACGCCGAGCTGAGCCGCATAGCGTGCGGCCGTCAGCGGCGGCTCAGCATAAACGGCAGAGGTAGCAAGCAGTAACGCAGCAGCAATTGGAAGCTTATACACGGGTAGCCTGAAAAGATGAGTTAACGCACCGCTATTTTTTAGCACGCTTTTTTAACTGGCGTGTAGCGCAGCGAGAAGAAAAAGTGCGATCTGCTGAAAATGGGTGGCGGCAAACAGCAGCGCCAGCGAGAGCACCCCTAGCGCAACCAGAAGCTTGTCCCGCACCGCTGACGGGCGCAGAAAGTCGCTGCGGTTGACGTCCATCAGGTTACGCTTCAGGGTGTAGCGCCAGAGGATCAGCGCCACCACCGCCAGCAGGGCAATCGCGACCCAGAAAGCCGAGCCAGCTTGCTGCCCGTTGTGCTTTACCGCCAGCATCAGCAACGCGCCGTAGCCCAGCAGAGTGCGCAGCCAGGCAAGCGAGGTGCGCTCGGGTTGCAGGCCGGGATCCTGCTCACGGCGGGCTTTGCGGCTATCCGGCATAGCTATCCGGCATAGAAGACCAGCGCCATTACTACCGCGGCCACCACGAGCAGCATGATGCTGATAACCAGCAGGCTGTAGGTATAGGGTAGATCCTGCTTCAGGCGCATCGCCTGCTCATTGCGCAGCCACCGCAGGTAGCCAAAAACAGCCAGCCCGCCGGAGGTGAGACAGAGTAGCAGCGCCAGCAGCTCGCGAATAAGCGGCGTCGCGAAATCCGGAGCGAGCTGATCGAGGCCAACCCCCGCCGCCAGAAAGCCCAGCGCGGTGCGGATCCAGGCGAGAAAGGTGCGCTCGTTTGCCAGCGAGAAGCGGTAGTCCGGCGCTTCACCGAGGCGAGAAATTTTCATGCGGTGTCCTTGTGGTTGATCGCGCTCAAACAGCACCATCAGCATGCCATACCGCGTCATCTTTGCGAAGATGTATACCGCCGGGTGGCGCTACGCTTACCCGGCCTACAGAGTAGATACAAAAAAGGCCCCGTACGGGGCCTTTTTACATCGTGCAGATTAGCTGTTCAACGCCGGGCGCTCGCTGATGGCGATGCGCTGGGGAGCAATGGCTTCCGGCACGTTGCGGCTGATGTCGATATGCAGCAGCCCGTTATTGAAGGTAGCACCGGTGACCTCCATATGGTCGGCCAGCGTGAAGCTCAGGCTGAACGGCTGGATCACCAGCCCCTGATGCAACCACTTCGGCTCGTTAGCCGGTTTTTCCGGGGTGCCTTTAACGCTGAGGCGGGTGCCCTCCAGCTGGATCTCCAGATCGTCCTGACGGAAACCGGCTAGCGCAAGGGTAATGCGGTAGTGGTTATCGTCGCTCTTCTCGATGTTATAGGGCGGGAAGGTCTGGCCTTCGCTGGCGTTTTGCAGGGCGTTGGCCAGTTTGTCAAAACCGATCCATTGACGCAGCAGCGGGGATAAATCGTAGTTACGCATGGTGTTTCTCCTTCTTTGAAGCAAGAAATGGTCTACGCATCGTGTGACGCGTATCTGCTCCCTGACGGCGAGCAAGGGTTAATCTGGGCCGCGGCGGCGACCCGTAAAATTAGTTAATTTCGATACGGCGCGGTTTTTTCTCTTCTGGAATGACACGCTCCAGTTCGATAAACAGCAGGCCGTTGACCAGGTTCGCGCCGCGAACGTGAATGTTCTCAGCGATCTGGAATTTACGTTCGAAGTTACGTTCGGCGATGCCCTGATAGAGATAGCTACGCTCTTTTTGCTCGGTTGCACGAGCACCTTTCACCACCAGCAGGTTGTCCTGAGCGGTGATCTCCAGTTCGCTTTCAGCAAAGCCAGCCACGGCAATCGCAATGCGATAGTGGTTTTCGTCAACGAGTTCAACGTTATACGGAGGATAGCCGCCGTTACTCTGGCTTTGGTTGTTTTCTAACAGGTTGAACAGGCGGTCAAAACCAATGGCAGAACGGTAAAGCGGAGAGAGATCGAAGTTACGCATACAATAAGCTCCTGAAATCAGCGAGAAATTTTTGAACCTTCCACCATGGACAGGCTCTTAAAACCAGAACACCCCGCAGGCATGTTCTTTCGACTACGTTGTAAAAATGGGTGCAACGGGAAAATTTTCAAGGGCAGAAGTCTGACTTTTTTTTGCACTTTCTCACTCAGGGCATAGACTGGGTTACGACACTTAACGCTAAATTGCGATTGCCGCCACAGAGCGGCACACGAAAGCTATTCATTTCCTTTAAGGGTCGCTATAAGCAAGGAGTGCGCGATGATAAGAAAAAAACCATCATGAAAAATGTTCTGTTAAAAGTGGCGATTGTCAGCGGAATGGTGACGCTGGGCGGCTGCTCCAGCGTAATGTCACACACCGGCGGCAAAGAGGGGCTGTACCCCGGCACGCGCGCCAGTTCAAAAATGCTAATGGATGACGACGCGAACCTGGCGGTGAAATCCTTTGTCGTGCTGGACATGCCGTTTACCGCCGTAGCCGATACGCTGCTGCTGCCCTGGGATATGTTCCGTAAAGACAACTCGGTAAAATCACGCGTTGAGAAAGCGGAGGAGGCCAATCTGGCCACCAACTCCGTTATTCCCCCTGCGGCTATGCCCGCCCCGTAAATTCGCGCTGAACGATTACAGGCCGGTATCGGCCATCCAGAGCTGGCGGAAGCCTGCCGCGGGTGCCATCCACGCGATCGTCTTACCATTCGGCGAGAAGACCACCGCATCGGCCGAGGGCTGATGCTCAGGGTCACTGTCGGTTAAAAAGACGGTCGTTCCGGTCACGCTATCGCACAGGGCTATGCGGTTCTCCAGCACAAAGCCGAGCGCCGTGCCGGAGGGGTGCCAGTTAAACGCCGACTGGATGTCCGTGGCGTTATGCGTCAGCTGGCGCGGCTCGCCCCCCTCTGCGGCAATCAGCCAGAGCTGCACCACGCCCGCCTCATCGCGCATCAAAAAAGCGATGTCGCTACCCTGCGGGTTACTGCGCACCCAGTGGCGCGGCACGTTGACCAGCCCCGGATAACGACGCTGATGGGTAAAGGTAAGCCGCCGCTGCTGCACGCCCATGGGCGGCGACGGCATCGTGGTTGATGTGCCAGCCAGCGGCGTCTCTCCCGCCCGCTTCCAGCCCTGCTCGTCAGCGGGCAGATCGACGATAAACAGCTCAGGCACCTTTTCTCCACTCAGCGCCAGCGTATCGCCAATAAAAGCCAGCCTGCCGTTGCCTACCCAGCCCTCTTCATAGGCGCGATTGATCTCATCGCTGCCGGGCGCAGGTGTTGGCGTGGTGCGGCTGACCAGCACGCACCAGTGGCTACCAGCATACTCTCGCGGATGGTTGCCCCCAGGCATGACAGGCCCAAAGGGAGCAGCGACGCCAACGTTGCGTAGATCCAGCTCCGGATCGCGCTCGTGGAGCACGTGGTCGTTATAGGTAAAGCTCACCTTGTCGCCGTGGGGACTGAACACATGCACGTGGCTGCCGCCGCGCAGCGCGCCGGGCGTATAGGGTTCGGTGATATCCAGCGCATCGAGGTTGCTCACCCTGCCGTTTTGCACCATCACGCCCTGACGATGGTGAAAATCGTACTGCCAGCTCTCGTCCGGATCCTGCGGCCCGTGAATAAACACGTACTTCTCTTCGCTGGGATGAACGGTCACCACGCCAACGTGCGCGCCCTGGGTTGCGGTGTAGATTATCTCTACCTCACCGGTCTCTACGTTGACGCGCTCAATGGTTTTGCCGGTAAAGGAGGCACCGGAAGGACGCACGTCAAATACCAGCCACCGGCTGTCGGGCGTCCAGGTATTGATATTGGTAAGCTGATGATGGCGGGGAGCAAAGGTGATTTGTTTCATGAAGAGACCCTGATGCGCTGATATCGCATCAGGGTAAGAGATCTACAGCAAAAAAA
>Ga0209463_1000335_pt1 | contig 40804 bp, 37 predicted proteins | sample AgamicMgSfrz_FD_187169 | JGI IMG/M metagenome (GOLD analysis project Ga0209463, IMG submission 187169) | Agave microbial communities from Guanajuato, Mexico - Mg.Sf.rz (SPAdes) (version 2) | ecosystem: Host-associated > Plants > Phyllosphere > Phylloplane/Leaf | place: Guanajuato, Mexico...
AGCCGTTCGAAAACGCCCGGGTATGTATATCGGGAGCACGGACAGCCGTGGATTGCATCATTTAGTATATGAAATAGTAGATAACTCCGTTGACGAAGCGTTAGCGGGATTTGGCGACGAAATTTCTGTCGTAATACATAAAGATAATAGTATTAGCGTTATAGATAAAGGGCGTGGAATGCCTACGGGAATGCATAAACTTGGAAAACCTACACCTGAAGTTATTTTAACTGTACTTCATGCTGGTGGTAAGTTTGGTCAAGGTGGTTACAAAACGAGTGGTGGTTTACACGGTGTTGGGGCATCAGTTGTAAACGCCTTATCAGAATGGTTAGTCGTAACGATTAAGCGTGACGGCAGCATTTATGAACAACGTTTTGAAAATGGTGGTGTTCCTGTAACGACGCTTGAGAAAATTGGGAAAACGAAAGAATCTGGTACAACAATGCATTTCAAACCAGATACAACGATTTTCAGTACAACAAATTACAATTATGAAACGTTATGTGAAAGATTACGTGAATCAGCATTTTTACTAAAAGGAATGAAGATTTCAATTAAAGACGAACGAAATGATTTAGAAGATGTATTTCATTATGAAACAGGAATTGAAGCTTTCGTTTCCTATTTAAACGAAGAAAAAGATCCCATTCATCCAGTTGTATACTTCACTGGTGAACAAAATGGGATTGAAGCAGAACTAGCATTTCAATTTAATGATGGTTACTCAGAAAATATTCTTTCATTTGTAAATAACGTACGTACAAAAGACGGTGGAACACACGAAGCTGGATTTAAAACAGCCATGACGCGTGTGTTTAATGAGTATGCGCGTAAAGTTTCACTATTAAAAGAAAAAGATAAAAACTTAGAAGGTACAGATATTCGTGAAGGGGTAGCAGCTATCGTTTCTGTACGTGTACCAGAAGAAGTACTTCAGTTTGAAGGACAAACGAAAGGGAAGCTAGGTACAAGTGAAGCGCGGTCTTCAATTGATGCGATTGTATCAGAGCATTTAGCCTACTTTTTAGAAGAAAATCCGGATGTAGCTACACTTCTTGTGAGAAAAGCAGTGAAAGCAGCGCAAGCGCGTGAGGCTGCTCGTAAAGCGAGAGAAGAAGCTCGCAGTGGTAAGAAGAAGAAAAAATCAGAAGGTACATTAAGTGGTAAGTTAACACCTGCACAATCACGTAACCCGCAGAAAAATGAACTGTACTTAGTAGAGGGTGACTCTGCCGGTGGTTCAGCAAAGCAAGGACGAGATCGTCGTTTCCAAGCGGTATTACCGTTACGTGGTAAAGTTATTAATACAGAAAAAGCAAAGCTTGCTGATATCTTTAAAAACGAAGAGATTAATACAATCATTTATGCGATTGGTGGCGGCGTAGGAAATGAATTTGATGTTGAAGATATTAACTACGATAAAGTTGTCATTATGACCGATGCTGATACGGACGGAGCTCATATTCAAGTATTGTTACTAACGTTTTTCTACAGATATATGAAACCACTTATCGAAGCCGGAAAAGTGTTTATCGCACTTCCACCTTTATATAAAGTAAGTAAGGGAAAAGGTAAGAGTGAAGTAATTGAATATGCTTGGTCAGATGAAGAATTAGACGGTGTAACGAAAAAGGTTGGAAAAGGCTATATGTTACAACGTTATAAAGGACTTGGTGAGATGAATGCGGATCAATTATGGGAAACGACTATGAATCCTGAAACGCGCACGTTAATTCGCGTGAAAATTGATGATGCAGCAAGAGCAGAGCGCCGCGTTACAACGTTAATGGGCGATAAAGTAGAACCACGTCGTAAATGGATTGAACGCAATGTACAGTTTGGTATGCAAGAAGAAGGAAATATTTTAGAAAATGAAATGATAATGGAGACGGAGGTGGAATAACATGCAAGCAGAGAAGTTTCATGACCTCCCGCTTGAAGACGTGTTAGGTGACCGCTTTGCGCGTTATAGTAAATATATTATTCAAGATCGTGCACTTCCAGATGCACGTGATGGTTTAAAGCCAGTACAAAGACGTATTTTATATTCTATGTATGTAGAAGGTAATGTACATGATAAAGCGTTTCGTAAATCAGCTAAAACAGTAGGTAACGTTATCGGTAACTATCATCCACATGGGGATTCCTCTGTATATGAGGCGATGGTACGTTTAAGTCAAACTTGGAAAGTACGTAATGTTTTAGTTGAAATGCATGGTAATAATGGTAGTGTCGATGGGGACCCAGCAGCAGCAATGCGTTATACGGAAGCTCGTTTATCACCAATTGCATCTGAATTATTACGTGATCTTGATAAAGAAACAGTTGAATTCGTGTCAAACTTTGATGATACGAGTGAAGAACCAGTTGTATTACCAGCAGCGTTTCCGAACTTATTAGTGAACGGATCAACGGGGATTTCCGCTGGTTATGCAACAGAAATTCCTCCGCATCATCTTGGAGAAGTTATTGATGCTACAATGATGCGTATTGATAAGCCAAACAGTACTGTTGATGATTTATTAACAGTTATGAAAGGACCAGATTTCCCGACAGGCGGTATTATTCAAGGGATTGATGGTATTAAAAAGGCGTATGAAACAGGAAAAGGTAAAATCATTATTCGCGGAAAAGCAGAAGTTGAAACGGTTCGTGGTGGGAAACAGCAAATCGTAATCACTGAAATTCCTTACGAAGTGAATAAAGCAAACCTTGTTAAAAAAATGGATGAATTACGTCTAGATAAAAAATTAGATGGTATTGCTGAAGTTCGTGATGAGACAGATCGTACAGGTCTTCGCATTGTTGTAGAATTGAAGAAAGAAGCAAATGCTGAAGGAATTTTAAATTATTTATATAAAAATACAGATTTACAAATTCCGTACAACTTTAATATGGTAGCGATTAATAATCGTCGCCCAACACTTATGACATTACCAAAAATATTGGATGCTTATATTGGCCACCAAAAAGAGGTTGTTACGAGACGTTCACAATATGAATTAAGAAAAGCGGAGAATCGTCAACATATTGTAGAAGGTTTAAAGAAAGCATTATCGATTTTAGATCAAGTAATCGAAACGATTCGAGCTTCAAAAGATAAGCGTAATGCAAAAGATAATTTAAGTGCGAAATTTGGTTTTACAGAAGCGCAAGCGGAAGCGATTGTATCCTTGCAATTATATCGTTTAACGAATACAGATATTACAGCACTACAACAAGAAGCCGATGAGCTGAATAAGAAAATTATAGAGTTACAGGCGATTTTACAAAGTGAAAAAAGATTGCTTCAAGTTATTAAAACAGATTTAAAAAGAGTGAAGAAAACATATAGTGATGATCGTCGTGCTATTATTGAAGAACAAATTGAGGAAATTAAAATAGATGTAGAAGTAATGATCCCACAAGAAGATGTCATCGTTACTGTAACGAAAGAAGGGTATGTGAAACGTACTGGATGGCGCTCGCATAATGCCTCAAATGGCAAAGACTTCGGTATGAAAGAGGGTGACATCTTACTTGAACGATTCGATACGAATACGACAGAGACAGTCCTCTTATTTACGAATAAAGGAAACTATATATATCTGCCAGTATACGAAATGCCAGATATTCGTTGGAAAGATTTGGGTCAGCACGTTGCTAATATCGTTTCACTCGACCGGGATGAAACCATTATTTGGGCAACTGTCGTACCGAACTTTGAGGAAGAAAAACGATTTATCGTATTTGTAACGCGAAATGGTATGATTAAGAAAACAGAATTAAACCAATATAAAGTACAGCGTTATTCAAGGGCGTTCGTCGCTGTAAACTTGAAAAAAGATGATGTGGTTGTCGATATATTTGCGACAGATGGAACGAGTGATATTGTTCTTGCTACACACGGTGCATATGCACTTATTTTCCATGAAGATGAAGTAAGTCCAGTAGGCGTAAGGGCCGCTGGTGTGAAAGCAATTAATTTAAAAGAAGATGACTATGTTGCTTCTGGTAAACCATTAAATGGTGACAAAGATCAACTTATTCTCGTAACGCAGCGCGGTGCTGTAAAACGTCTAAAAGCATCAGAAATTGAGAAATCAACGAGGGCGAAGCGAGGGCTTGTTATTTTCAAAGAGTTAAAACGTAATCCATACCGCATTGTCGGTATTGAAATTGTTCGAGACGATGAACTAGTTTACATGAAGACAGAGAAACACATTGTAGAAGAAATTGATCCGAAAGCGTATCGAAATAAGGACCGGTATAGTAACGGTAGTTTAGTGCTAGATGTTAATGATACTGGTGAAGTTATTGAGACGTGGACGAAAAAAAGACCGGAATAAAGGGAGCATCTTGCTATGGATAATGGCAAGATGCTTTTTTCTAGGCAAATTAGTATGAATCTTGTTATAATAACTGAATGAAATCGTTCTCATAAAGTGAAACTTTAATCAGTGGGGATCTTACTCGCCACAAATAGCAGGATAAATGGAGGGGCAACATGAAAAAAATAGGTGTAGGGATTGTAGGGTTTGGATTTTCTAGTACAACATTTCACATCCCATTATTACAAACGATAGAAGAATACGATATTCGTGCGGTATTATCTTCAAAAGAAGAGGTAGTAAAAGAAACATTACCGAATGCTAACGTCGTTAGTACAATTGATGAATTGGTGAAGCGAGATGATATTGACTTAGTGGTTATTACTTCACCGAATACAACTCATTTTCCATATGTAAAAGAAGCAATATTAAACGGTAAGCATGTTGTTGTGGAAAAGCCATTTGTTGTTTCAATTGAAGAAGGAGAAGAGCTTATTTCATTAGCAGAGCAACATAATGTGGTATTGAGTGTATATCATAATCGTCGTTTTGATAATGACTTCTTAACGATAAAGAAATTGTTAGAAGAAAATAGAATAGGGAATGTATACGCATATGAAGCGAATTTTGATCGTTTCCGTCCACATGTCCGTGATCGCTGGAGAGAAAAGAACTTACCGGGGTCAGGTATATTATATGATTTAGGGTCACATTTAATTGACCAAGCATTATCATTATTTGGGAAACCAGATGCGATAAGTGCAGATGTAATTAAACAACGACCAGGTGCACAAATTGATGATTACTTCCATGTTGTACTTCACTACGGAGTAAAGCGTATCATTTTACATAGTAGCAGTTATGTAAAACAAGCAGGTCCACACTTTACACTGCATGGAGAAAAAGGTTCTATCGTGAAGTATGGTATGGATTCACAAGAGGAACAATTAAAAAATGGAATGAAGCCAGGCGATAACGGTTACGGTGTAGACGCTGAAGCGAATTTTGCTACTTTAGAAACAGAAGAACGTTTAGACCGTATTCCAACAGAAGTCGGCTGTTATGACATGTATTATAAAGGTATAAGAGATAATATATTAAATGGTGAGAAACTACCTGTAACAGCACAAGAAGGTTTAGAAGTTATTAAGCTGATTCAATTAGCGGTTGAAAGTAGTGAAACGGGTAGAGTCATTTCGGTAAAATAAAAAAGACACGAATTTCGTGTCTTTTTTATTTTTTTGGGACGGACAGTCCATAAAAGAACATCGTAACGATATCTTGTATATGTTTTTCACGATCTCCTTCCAAAAGTTGTGCTCCAAAGTCATCACCTAATTTAGTGAACATTTGAATGTAAAGTAACATCATTTCTTTAGTAAGGTGGGGGTTAATTTCATTTTTTTGCTGCGCTTGTTCTAATATTTCTAAATACCATGGCAGTATTTTTTCATTTTGATAACTATAAATAAACTCTCGGAGAATTTCGTCCCTTTGCATCATTTGTAGTAACATATCAGGCTGAAATAATCCGCCAGTATTCATTTTTCTTACAATCATTTTTTGCATCATATCATGGAAAGGTAATTTTTCTTCAGCAAGCTCTTTATAATATTGAAATTCAGATACGATAAATTCTTGTATAAGTTCTCTAAATAACGCATCTTTACTTCCAAAATGATTATAAATTGTAACTTGAGAAACGTTTGCTTCTTTTGCGATATGTTCTATTTTCACTTCATTAAATCCACGTTCTGAAAATAATAAGAAAGCTGCCTTTTTAATAGCGCGTTTTTTCTTTTCTTTTACTTTTTCAAAGCCGTTCAATGCAATCACCTCAATTAAAATATACAAGAAAAAATAATGGAAAACAATATTTTTGAAATATGGACATATAAATATTTCAAAAAGTTGTTGCGAATATGAAAGATGAGGAGTACAATAATTTTGAAATATCACATATTAAATATTTCAAAAAATGAGGTGGAATTATGATTTCAGTTCAAGATGTTACAAAACAGTTTTCAAATGGAAAAGGCTTGTTTCATATTACATTTGATGTAAAAGAAGGAGAAGTATTCGGTTACTTAGGGCCAAATGGTGCCGGGAAATCAACAACGATTCGTAATTTAATGGGATTTATAAAACCGACATCTGGTAAAGCAACGATTTTTGGATTAGATTGCTGGAATGAAGCCGCGAAAATTCAAAGAGAAGTCGGATATTTACCAGGAGAAATTTCTTTTATTGAAGGAATGAATGGATTAGACTTTCTAAAGTTAATGCAAGGAATGCGCGGATTACAGGATACGAAAAGACGAGATGAACTAATAGAACGTCTACAATTTGATGTGAAAACACCAATTCGTAAAATGTCTAAAGGAATGAAGCAAAAAGTAGGGATTGTTGCTGCTTTTATGCATGATCCAGAAGTGCTAATCTTAGATGAACCAACATCTGGACTCGATCCACTTATGCAGCAAGTGTTTATAGATTTAATATTAGAGGAAAAGCAAAGAGGAAAAACAATTCTTATGTCGTCACATATTTTCACTGAGATTGAACGTACATGTGACCGAGTAGCGATTATTAAAGATGGGCGTCTTGTAACGGTTGAAAATATTCACGATTTACAAAGTATGAGACGACAGGTAATAGATGTAACCGTATCATCGCAAGAAGAGATTGAATCTCTTACACAATGTAATTTGCAATTTGAAACGGTGAAAGGTAGAGAGGCATCGATTATTGTGCAAGGAAACTATCAAACTGTTTTACAAACACTTTCAAACTATAATGTAACGGCACTTCAAACGAGAGCAATGGATTTAGAACATTTATTTATGCATTATTACGATAAGAAAGAAGGGGTAAAGCATGAATAAGCAATTGTTTTTAGCTAGTTTGAAAGAAACACAAAAAAGTATTTTGAGTTATGCAACTGGTGCAGCTCTTTATTTATGGTTATTAATTTGGATATTCCCTTCAATGGTATCAGCGAAAGGGTTAAATGAATTAATAAGTGCTATGCCTGATAGTGTGAAAAAAATTGTTGGTATGGAAAGTCCGATTCAAAATGTGATGGATTTTTTAGCTGGTGAGTACTATAGTCTATTGTTTATTATCATATTAACAATTTTTTGCGTTACAGTTGCGACACATTTAATGGCACGACATGTAGATAAAGGAGCGATGGCATATTTATTAGCGACACCTGTATCCAGAGTAAAAGTTGCAATCACGCAAGCTGCTGTTCTCATATTAGAACTACTAATCATCGTAATTGTCACATATGTAGCGGGTATATTGGGTGCAGAATGGTTTTTAAAAGATAATAACTTAAATAAAGAATTATTCCTCAAGATAAACGTAGTCGGAGGGCTCATATTTTTAGTAGTTAGCGCTTATTCATTTTTCTTTTCTTGTATATGTAATGATGAAAGAAAGGCACTGAGCTACTCAGCGAGTTTAACTATTTTATTTTTCGTACTAAATATGGTAGGCAAATTAAGTGATAAGTTAGAGTGGATGAAAAGTCTATCGTTATTTACACTGTTTCGTCCAAAAGAAATTGCTGAAGGAACGTATAATATATGGCCGGTAAGTATAGGTTTAACTGCTGGAGCGCTTTGTATATTTATAATAGCAGTTGTTGTATTTAGGAAGAGGGATTTACCGTTGTAAAGTAGAAAGTCCACTGAGAAAGTGGGCTTTTTTTGATGAGGAGGAAACGAATGAATCATTTGTTCCGGGTGCAGCTATATGTAAATGATATAGAAAAGTCATTATTGTTCTATGAAGAAGTAATTGGTTTAAAGTTGTATAAAAAAGGTATGCATGCAGCACGTTTTAATCACGACCAGTTTTCTTTATTACTAGTTAGTGATTCAACATTGAATGAAAATCACTATTTTTACAATCAAAAAGAAATGAAAGGGAATGGCTTTGAACTAATTATTGTTGTCGACCGAATTGAAGAAGTATATGAACGTTGTAAAGAGAAGCGATGCAAGATACAAGAAGAAATTCAAACTTATCCGTGGGAGATGAGAGGATTTAAAGTTGTGGATCCAGATGGGTATTTCCTTAGGATCACGTCTAAGTAAAGGTAAACATGAAGAATGTTTACCTTTTTTTATGAAAATATTCAAAAAAATGAACCTTTTTCTAGGCTCATCCGTCTAATACATGTAAAGTTAAATTTGAAGTGAGGATGAAACAGGAGGAGCAATTGTGAAAGTAATCCCTTTATATAAAATGTTTGTAAAAGAAGAAACGGATGTTTCCTTAGCGAAAAAAGGTGACCATGAAGCATTTATGACGCTTATACATACAGAAAAAGTGAAGATGTATCGTATTGCAAAGGCTATGTTACGTGATGAGACAAATATAGAGGATGCGATACAAACAACAATTTTAAAAGCCTATGAAAATATAAAAAGATTAAAGAAGGAAGAGTTTTTTCAAACTTGGTTAATTCGAATTTTAATGAATGAATGTAATAACATTATTAGAACGTATAAAAAGATAATTGTGACAGAAGAGAATGATTACAATATGAGTGCGTGCGATCAGTATGAAGATATAGATTTGTGTAATGCGATTCAATCGTTACATGAAGAGTTAAGAGCTGTCACGGTGCTGTATTACTATGAAGATATGAATCAAGATAGCATTGCGAAGCTTTTAGAAATACCAAAAGGAACAGTGAAATCGAGATTGTCGCGCGCGAGGGAACAGCTGCAAAAACAATTAAAGATGGAATAGGGGGTGTATAGGATGGATAATGAAAAATTATTTGATGAGAAATTAAAAAAGAAAATAAAAGATGAAAATATTATAGTGCCACCAGAGTTAAATGAAAAGATTAATAGTACACTACATAATCTTCCGGTAAAAAAGAAAGGCTACAGAGTGTATATGATGGTTATAAGTGCTGCTGTTCTAGCACTTTCAATTGTATCTATGTCGGAGTTTTCTGATCAAATTTTTGCTCAAAACGGCGGAGTCTTTGAATATGTAAAGAAAAAGGCGTTTTCTGATTATGAAAATGAAGAGGAAATAAAATCGAATGTAAATTATCCAGATAAAGAAAAAATTCATGAAAAGATGCTGGATTCCATTGATCATTTTAAAAATATTTCAGGACAATTTGAGGAATATTCTAGCTCATCAAGAATTGCTACAACATATAAGTATGCAATTGATACGGAGAAACAAAGAGGTATCTCTTCGAAAGAAGATAAACTAGCGAAAAAACGAACAATTATATATAACGAGGGTAAGAAAAAAGAATTTGATGATGCGAAGTATACATATAAAGAGACGAAATGGAGCTCGGAAGAAAGGAATAATGAACTATTAAAATTAAATCCTACGGAAAGATTATTAAGAAAATCAGGCGAGAAGAAACGATATGATGATGAATATGTGGGATTCGCGAAGTATAGTATTCAATCAGAATTTGCTGATTTATTAATTCGATATAAAGATTGGAATTATAAAGAAACGAAGTATCTTGGACTTGATTGCTACAAAATAGAAGGGACAATAAATATAGAAATGCCTGTAAGTACATCTGAAGATTTAAGAGGGAAATTTGAAATGGTTGTAGAGAAAAATACAGGGATTATGTTGAAGTTTCTTAGTTTCCACGAAGGTATGATTCAATATTCGATCACGACTGAATGGATACAAATAAACAAAGGATTGAAAGAGAATGCCTTTCAAAAGGATAGCGTTAATTATGAGAAATTGAAAAATATATTAGATGAATAGAAAACGGAGGGAACGATATGGAGAATACCTCTTCTTCAAGAGAAAAGAAAAATAAACGAAAATATAAAAAGACAACGATAATAAGTGTATTGTTAGTAGTATTACTATTTGGCGGAGTTGGATATGGTACTTACGTATATATGAAAACTTCTAATCTCGTACAAAAATCAAATGTTAATTTAGCACGTGGTGAAAAATCAAATTTACGTGAGGAAACTGTTAAACCGATTACCAATAATGTTTCACTTTTAATTATGGGAATTGATGAAAATCAAGAACGACAAAAGGAGTATAATGGTGCATTTCATACAGATGCACTACTGTTAGCTACTTTTAATAAAGACGATAAAACAGTGAAACTAACGAGCATACCACGTGATACATACACATATGTTCCGGTTGAAAAGAAAAAAGATAAAATAACGCATGCATATGGAAGTGGTTTCATTAAAAATGGTAAAGATGGAGGGCCGCAAGCTTCAGTGGAAGCAGTAGAAAAATTATTACAAGTGCCTGTTGATTATTTTGTGAAGTTTAATTTTAATTCATTTACTAAAATTGTTGATGGGTTAGATGGGATTGAAGTAGATGTCCCAGTTGAATTTACGGAGCAAAATAGTAAAGATGAAGCTGACGCAATCCATCTGAAAAAAGGACTACAAAAATTAAATGGGGAAGAAGCACTTGCTCTAGCAAGAACGCGTCATATTGATAGTGATGCAATGAGAGGGCAGCGGCAACAACTTGTTATGGAAGCGATTTTAAGTAAATTAAAAAGTGTAGGATCGATTACGAAGCTAGAAAAAATAGTTGAGGCGGTTGACGGTGATTTTAAAACAAATTTAGCAATGAATGATATTTTATCTTTCTATAAATATGGTTTAAATTGTTCGGTTGAAAAAATTCAATTAGCAGGTGATGATTTATACTTACCTAATGGTCCAAACGGCCAACGTGTATATTATTATAATCCTAATAAAAAAGATTTACAGAGTTTGAGGAATACTCTTAGGACACATCTAGGATTAAGTGAAAAGGAGATTGAGGAGAATTAAAGCAGGCATAATGTCTGCTTTTTTATTATGTTTAATAGTATGTATTTTATCTATAAATGTTATATACTATTTTCAAATTTAAGGTAATAGTGTAACGTAAATTTGTGGTTTAAGTTAAATAACAGGGGGGGCTATTACATAGAATATATGATTAGCAATTATTGAAATAATATGGGAGAAATGAAAAAACAGGGGAGTATTAAAAATGAGAATTGTAAAAAATTTAACATTCCAAGTTATTGTGGCAATTATTTGTGGTATTGCAGTAGGAGCAATTTGGCCGAGTGTTGGACAAGAGATGAAGCCAATTGGTGAAACGTTCATCAATATGATCAAAATGGTTATTGCACCGATTATCTTTTTAACAATTGTGCTTGGTATTGCAAGTATGGGAAGTATGAAAAAGGTAGGTCGTGTTGGCGGAAAGGCACTATTATATTTTGAAATTGTTACAACAGCGGCTTTAATTATTGGTATCATCGTAGCAAATGTTGTTCGTCCAGGAGATGGATTAGATCCTTCAAAACTAAAGGGCGGAGATGTTTCACAATATGTACAAAGTGGGCAAGAAATGAAATGGATGGATTTCTTTTTGCATATTGTGCCGTCTAACATGTTTGAAGCATTTGCAAAAGGTGATATTTTACAAGTGTTATTCTTCTCAATTTTATTTGGTGCAGGGTTAACGATGCTAGGGAAAAATGGACAACCAGTTATCGACTTTTTTGAAAGATTATCGAAAGTATTTTTTAACATTTTATCCATTGTAATGAAATTAGCACCGGTTGGAGCATTCGGTGGAATGGCATTTACAATTGGAAAATACGGTTTAAGCACGCTCATACCACTTGGTAAACTAATGATTTGTGTATATGCGACAATGGCATTATTTGTTTTTATTGTATTAAATTTTATTTGTAAACTGTATAAATTTAGTTTGTGGAAATATTTATCTCACATTAAAGAAGAATTACTCATTGTTCTTGGGACATCATCATCAGAATCAGTACTACCGCGAATGATGACAAAGATGGAAGACTTCGGATGTTCGAAGCCGGTAGTAGGTTTAGTCATTCCGACGGGATACTCTTTTAATTTAGATGGAACAACGATTTATTTATAAATGGCTACTATATTTTTAGCGCAAGTCTTTCACGTCGATCTTTCACTAGGTCAACAATTAACTATAATAGCTATTTTGTTAGTTACATCTAAAGGAGCAGCGGCAGTAACAGGCGGAGGATTTATTGTACTAGCATCTACCTTATCTGCAATGAATGTTATTCCATTAGAAGGGTTAGCACTATTACTTGGGGTAGATCGTTTCATGTCAGAAGCACGTGCTATCGTTAATTTAATTGGTAATGGTATTGCGACTGTAGTTGTTGCAAAAAGTGAAAATGAATTTGATAATGAGAAGTATATGAAAATAGTAGAGGAAATGAAAAGAGAGAAAATGGTCGGATAAAAAGTCAGCTTTGCTGACTTTTTTATTTTTGTAGAAAAGGGGTTTGTTATAATATACATTATTTATTAACAATAATTTACAAGTGTTTTATAGCTAAGGGATATAAAGACTATTAAATCAGTACATATAATTCAATGAGGTATAGTGTTTTAAAAGATTATGGAATTTTTATGAATATTACTGTAAAAAAATAATTTTTTAAAAATTTTCAATAATAACACTTTACAAAACTCAAAAAATTAGTAGAATAATAGTTAATAAGAATCTTCTGATAAATATATAAAGAAAAACAGAATTATCAGAAAATTCTTAAATGAGAGCGTTAAGAATTAGGGAGGGTACAGAAAGTGAAAAAGAAAAAAATGAAAAAACTAACAGCAGTTGTAGCACCAGTTTTAGCAATGAGTATGGCATTAACAGCATGTTCTACATCAGGTGGAGATAAGAAGACAAGCACAAATTCTAGCTCTGGCGGAGATAGCAAATCAGAAGAAAAATTAGCAGCGAAACAAGTGTTCAATAAAACAGAAAATCAGGAAATCCCAACAATGGATACTTCAAAGAGTACAGATACTTTGGGTTCTCAAATTTTAGGGAACACAATGGAAGGATTATACCGTTTAGATAAAGAGAATAAACCAATCCCAGCTGCGGCAGAATCAAGTACGAAGAGTGAGGATGGTAAAAAATATACATTTAAATTACGTAAAGATGCAAAATGGTCAAATGGTGATCCTGTAACAGCGAAAGATTTCGTGTTTGCATGGCAACGTTTATTAGATCCAAAAACAGCTGCTGAGTATGCATTCATTGCATTCCCAATTAAAAATGCAGAAGCGGTTAATAAAGGTGAAAAACCTGTAACAGAACTAGGAGTTAAAGCAGTAGATGACCTTACTTTAGAAGTTGAATTAGAACAAGCAGTACCATACTTCTTAAACTTAGTAGCATTCCCATCGTACTATCCATTAAATGAGAAATTCGTAAAAGAAAAAGGGGATAAATACGGTTTAGAATCTGATACAACTGTATATAACGGACCGTTCGTTCTTACTGATTGGAAGCATGAGCAAGGTTGGAAACTGAAGAAGAATGATCAATATTGGGATAAAAAGACTGTAAAATTAGATGAAATTAACTATAGTGTTGTAAAAGAGCCAGCAACTAATGTGAATTTATATGATAGTGGTCAAATTGATTTCTCCTTATTAACAGGTGAATTTGTTGACAAATATAGAAATAATAAAGAGGAATATGGGGTGTATAACGAACCAAGTACGTTCTTTATACGTTTAAACCAAAAACGTGGTGGACAAGATACACCATTAAAGAGTAAAAAATTACGTGAAGCAATTGCGCTATCAATTGATAAAAAGAATTTAACAAATGTTATTTTAAATGATGGGTCAAAACCTGCAGATTATTTAGTGCCGAAAGGCTTAGCAGCTGGAGCTGATGGGAAAGACTTCCAAGAAACGTTTAAAAACGGTATTAAACCAGATGCGAAAAAAGCAGCTGCTGCATGGGAAGAAGCGAAAAAAGAACTTGGAAAAGATCAAGTTACAATTGAGTTTTTAAACTATGATACTGGTAATGCGAAAAAAGTTGGGGAATATGTAAAAGATCAAATTGAGAAAAACTTAAAAGGTGTAACAGTAAATATTAAACTGCAGCCGTTTAAACAAAAACTTAAATTAGAATCAGATCAAGATTATGATATTTCATATGGTGGATGGAGCCCAGATTATGCGGATCCAATGACATATTTAGATATGTTTGAAAGTAAGCACTCTCATAACCAAATGAGTTTCTCTGATCAGAAATATGATGAAATAATTAAAAAAGCTGGTGGGGAATTAATGAGTGATGCGAAGAAACGCTGGGAGGAACTAGGAAAAGCAGAGAAATTACTTCTTGAAGAAGATGTAGCCCTTGTACCTTTATATCAAAGTGCTAGATCTTATGTTATGAAACCGCATGTAAAAGGTGTTGTGAAGCATAATATTAGCCCAGAATACAGCTATAAGTGGGCATATGTTACTGAAAAATAATAGAGTTGAAAAAGTACTTCAAAGCAGTCTACATGCCTTGAAGTACTTTTTTTATTGTACAATTGAACGTGAAAATGAAAGAGTAGAGAAGAAATGAAATGTAGTAGATGGAGGATACGTGTAGTATGTCATAGAAAATAGAATGTTACTATCGTTAAGTAAAATAAATTTTCTAAATATTTTAAAAATAACTTTACAAAACCAGAAAAATTAGTAGAATATTAATTAATAAGAATTTTCTGATAACTAGTTATTAGAAAATCTCTCAAAATTAGTTTCGTACATATAATTGGGGAGGGTACAAAAATGAAGAAAAAGATGAAAAAGTTCACGGCGGTTGTAGCGCCAGTTTTAGCGATGAGTATGGCGTTGACAGCGTGTTCTGGGTCTGGTGGGGAGAAGAAATCAACTACGACGTCTAGTGGTGGTGGGGAAGAGAAAAAATCTGAAATTAAATACGCGGCAAAACAAGTGTTAAATCGTACAGAGAATCAAGAGATTCCGACGATGGATGTTTCAAAATCTACTGATACATTAGGTTCTCAAATTTTAGGGAACACAATGGAAGGTTTATATCGATTAGATAAAGATAATAAGCCGATCCCAGCTGCAGCAGAATCTAGTACGAAAAGCGAGGATGGCAAAAAATATACATTTAAATTACGTAAAGATGCAAAATGGTCAAACGGTGATCCAGTAACAGCGAAAGATTTCGTATACGCATGGCAGCGCTTACTTGATAAAAATACAGCTGCAGAATATGCGTTTATTGCCTTCTATATTAAAAATGCAGAAGCAATTAATAAAGGTGAAAAGCCTCTAACAGATTTAGGAGCAAAAGCGGTAGATGATTATACGCTAGAAGTAGAATTAGAAAAACCAGTACCATATTTCTTGAATTTAATGGCATTCCCATCTTACTATCCTTTAAATGAAAAGTTCGTAAAAGAAAAAGGAGATAAATTCGGTTTAGAAGCAGATACAACGTTGTATAACGGACCGTTCGTTATGGCTTCATGGAAACATGAACAAGGATGGCAGCTAAAGAAAAATGATAAGTACTGGGATAATAAGACTGTAAAATTAGAAGAAATTAACTATAGTGTAGTAAAAGAAGTTGCTACGAAAGTAAACTTATATGATACAGGATCAATTGATTTCACACTATTATCAGGAGAATTCGTTGATAAATATAAATCGAACAAAGAAGAGTACGGTGAGTATTCAGAAGCAAGTACATTCTTCTTACGTTTAAATCAAAAGCGTAACGGACAAGATACACCGTTAAAGAGCAAAAAACTACGTGAAGCAATCGCTTTATCAATTGATAAAAAAGGTTTAGCAAACGTTATTTTAAATAACGGTTCAAAAGCAACAGATCAATTAGTGCCAAAAGGGCTTGCGACAGGACCAGACGGTAAAGACTACCAAGATACATTTAAAAATGGTTTAAAATATGATCCGAAAAAAGGTGCAGCAGCTTGGGAAGCAGCGAAAAAAGAACTTGGTAAAGATCAAGTGACAATTGAATTACTAAGCTATGATGATGGAACTGCGAAAAAAATTGCTGACTACTTTAAAGATCAAATTGAGAAAAACTTAAAAGGTGTAACGGTTAACACGAAAATTCAACCGTTCAAACAAAAATTAAAATTAGAGTCAGCACAAGATTATGAAGTTTCGTTTGCAGGTTGGAGTCCAGATTATTCGGATCCAATGACATTTATTGATATGTTTGAATCGAAGAGTCCATATAACCAAATGAGTTATTCGAATCCAAAATATGATGAAATGGTAGCGAAAGCAGGTAATGAATTACTGTCTGATCCGAAGAAGCGTTGGGAAACGTTAGGAAAAGCAGAGAAATTATTCCTTGAAGAAGATGCAGGATTAGTTCCTTTATATCAAACAGGAAGAGCGTATGTAATGAAACCGAATGTAAAAGGAATTGTAAAACACAACATTAGTCCAGAATATAGCTTTAAGTGGGCTTATGTAACGGAAGGTAAATAATAAAAAAGAGCGTGTTTAAAAGTAGATAAGTTATTTTTAACACGCTCTTTTTATATTCAATTAAATAGAGAAGAATAAGAAATGTGGTACTGACATATAGTAGATGGGGGAGAATTCGTATAGTAATAATAGTAAAATACATAGTTACTATAAAAATAAAATTATTAAAACTTCAAAAATGAGGGTAATTAATAGCATGTTAATTGGTGAAAAGGTATTAATAATTATGTTCATAGAAAATCTCTCAAAGTTAGTTTCGTACATATAATTGGGGAGGGTACAAGAATGAAGAAAAAGATGAAAAAATTCACGGCAGTTGTAGCACCAGTTTTGGCAATGAGTATGGCTTTAACAGCATGTTCTGGATCTTCTGGTGGGGAGAAGAAATCGACTACAACGTCTAATAATGGTGGGGAAGAGAAGAAGTCTGATATTAAATATGCGGCAAAGCAAGTGTTAAATCGTACAGAAACGAATGAAATTCCGACGATGGATACTTCCAAAAATACAGATACACTTGGCTCACAAATTTTAGGGAATACGATGGAAGGTTTATATCGCCTTGATAAAGACAATAAGCCAATCCCAGCTGTAGCAGAATCTAGCACAAAAAGCGAGGATGGTAAAAAATATACATTTAAACTACGTAAAGATGCAAAATGGTCAAACGGTGATCCAGTAACAGCGAAAGATTTCGTATTTGCATGGCAACGTCTAGTAGATCCAAAAACAGCTGCTGAGTATGCATTTATCGCTTACTATATTAAAAATGCGGAAACAATTAATCAAGGAAAAGGAGAAGTTTCTACATTAGGTGTAAAAGCGGTAGATGATTATACGCTTGAAGTGGAACTAGAAAGACCAGTACCATATTTCTTGAACTTAATGGCATTTGCGTCTTACTATCCATTAAATGAAAAGTTCGTGAAAGAAAAAGGGAATAAATTCGGTTTAGAGTCTGATACAACACTTTATAATGGTCCATTTGTGCTTACTGATTGGAAGCATGAGCAAGGTTGGAAATTAAAGAAAAATGAGCAGTATTGGGACAAAAAGACTGTAAAACTAGAAGAAATCAATTATAGTGTAGTAAAAGAACCAGCTACTAGAGTAAATTTATATGACACAGGTGCGATTGATTTCACACTTTTATCAGGTGAATTTGTTGATAAGTATAGAAATAATAAAGAAGAGTTTGGCGCATATTCGGAAACAAGTACGTTTTACTTACGTCTAAACCAAAAACGTGGTGGGCAAGATACACCGTTAAAGAGCAAAAAACTACGTGAAGCAATTGCATTATCAATTGATAAGAAAGCTTTAACGAATGTTATTTTAAATGATGGTTCAAAACCAGTGGATTACTTAGTACCAAAAGGTTTAGCGAGTGGACCAGACGGTAAAGATTTCGCAGAAACGTTCAAGAATGGTTTAAAACAAGACTCCAAAAAGGCAGCGGCAGCCTGGGAAGAAGCGAAAAAAGAACTTGGAAAAGATCAAGTAACAATTGAACTGTTAAATTATGATACTGGTAATGCGAAAAAAGTTGGGGAGTATGTAAAAGACCAAGTTGAAAAGAATTTAAAAGGTGTAACAGTAAATATTAAACTGCAGCCATTTAAGCAAAAACTAAAATTAGAATCAGACCAAGATTATGATTTCTCATATGGCGGCTGGAATCCAGATTATGCGGATCCAATGACATACCTTGATATGTTTGAAACAAAAAATTCGCAGAATCAGATGAGCTATTCAAATTCAAAATATGATGACATTATTACTAAAAGTAAGACGGAATGGATGGCTGATGCGAAAAAACGTTGGACAGAGTTAGGGAAAGCAGAAAAATTGTTAATTGAAGATGATGTAGCGCTTGTACCTTTATATCAAAGTGGTAGATCATATGTTATGAAACCAAATGTAAAGGGGATTGTGAAACATAATATTAGTCCGGAATATAGCTTTAAATGGGCGTATGTAGAAGAGAAATAAAAAAGAGAAGAGCATTTTCAAGTTGCGGTATAGCACTAGGAAATGCTTTTTTTATGTGCACGATTTATTGATGGGTGAATATATGTATTATAGAAAATTTAAAGGAGAATTCTATGAAACGAAACACATACATCGATTTCTTAGCGTATTACGGAATAGGGAGTGCTCATCCTGGCGGTTTTACGTTAACAAAACAATTGTTAGCACAACTGCCTTTTAGATATGGAGCTAACGTCCTTGAGATAGGCTGTGGTACGGGGAAAACAGCAGCGTATATGACAAAAGAATGTGGTTATAAAGTAACGGCGGTTGAACAGAATGAGATTATGATTCAGAAGGCGAAAGATAGATGGTCGTTTGAAGGAATAGACATTCAATTAATTGAAGGAAAGGCAGAGCAATTACCTTGTTTGCATGACTCATTTGAATTGGTACTCGGAGAATCGATACTTGCTTTTACAGAGAAAGAAAGGGTTATCTCGGAGTGCTATCGTGTATTACAGAAGGACGGAAAGTTAGTTGTAATTGAAATGATTATTAATGCCCACATTGGGAGGGAAGAGGAAGAGAAAATCGCCCAATTATATGGCATGAACGAACTATTAACTGAGAGTGAGTGGATTCAATTATTTCAGAAAGCAAACTTTAGGCGGGTTACAATTGCTGGCGGTGGCACAATTGCAGAAACAATCTCTAGCTATATAGAAGAGCCAGAATGGAATGTATCACAATTTATTCCGAATGAGTTATATGAGGCATGGGTACAGCATGAAAATGTACGACTTATGTACCAACATATTTTAGGCCATCGTATTTTTATATGTGAAAAATAAAGAAAAAGAGTTGGCTAAAGGTAGTCAACTCTTTACTTATGTTAAATGAAAAATAATGCAGCCAATGTAATTCCGAAGATGAAACCAAATCCGAGTTCAACACCCCAGCCACAACCGCCGCCTCCCCAGCCGCCGCAACTACCACAACCACGACCGCCACATCCACAGCCGCTGAATCCACCACCACAACCAAATCCACAACTATCACATCTGTTAAGGCCGCCGCAAAGATCACAACCACCGTTTGCATATGCGTCGTAGTATCCGAATCCTGAATCAAAAGATGAGTGCTGTTGCACTGGTTCAATCCATACAGAGCTATTTGTCACATCAATTATTTTCCCTAAATGAATGCGACCATCACGATCTTCAATGCGAACGACTTTACCGAAATAACGTCGGCACGTATCATAACATTTTTGTCTATGCATGTTCTTTCCTCCTTCCGCATTACAGTAATACGATATGTAAAGGGGACAAGTGCGGCTTGTACGAATGTCCTAACTATCATAATTGTTATAGGAAAGGGGAAATATAGGAAGAGGATATATAAGGAGGAAAAGTCATGAAATCTACAGATCAGTTTCAGACATACGAAGTACCGTGGGAAGAGTTTATTGAAGCATTGCGAGAGGAAATGAAGAAGCAAGTAGGGGCAGACATTATTGATACAGTAGTTTGCAATTTAGAAGATGGCTTTGAAGTGTATACATATGTGCAGGGGGATTTGGATTTTGAATATAAGGAAGCGCTGGAAAGAAAATACGGGAGCGATGCAAAAACTCCTAATGTGTTAACGATTATGTTATTAGCTAGTATTTATAGTACAAGTGAAGAGAATATACGCTTGCATACGGATAATAAAGATAATCCAGTTGTTGAGGTATATGTGAAGCAATAAATCAAACTTTTTGCTAAGTGTTTTGAATATAAAAAGTAGGAAAAGTCTGTTTTAAGTGTAGAGCTTAAACAGGCTTTTTTTACTTATATAATGGGGTAGAGAGTGCGAGAGGAAATATTACCAAGTTAATATAACTATTTACATAATAATTTTATGGTGTGTTCGTTGTCCTAAAATACAAGTCATATATCTTGTATCCTCTCATAAATTTAAACATAGGAATTTGTCTACAAAGGTGGCGAAGCCTCATCATGAAAATTCGAATTTGTGCCACATTCATGTTGTTTCTATTTATATGGTTACATCCTTTTTGGACTTTTGCAAAAGGAGAGGAGGCAAAGGAAAGGGTCGTTTCACTTGTATATGATGATTCGGGCAGCATGAGAAATAACGATCGCTGGAAATATGCCAATTACGCTTTGCAAAGTTTAGTTGCGCTATTAGATGAAAAAGATAAATTTTCCTACGTTCCAATGAGCAAGCCGAATGATCCATTAAACATTTCGTTAACGAAGGATAAGAGACAAACGGAAATTGAGGGAATTGGAGCATGGAAAACGTATTTAAATACTCCGTTTAGCGCAGTAGAAACCGCGATGCAATCTATAAAAAAGGAAGCAGATATAGATGGGAAACGTGAATTTTGGCTTATTGTATTAACTGACGGGGCATTTAATGATTTAGAGAAAGATAAGGTTGGCGGAAAAGAACAAATTACACAGAAGTTAGCACAGTTTAAGAAAGAAATGGATGTAAAAAAGATATCGTTACATCCAATTTTAATTACGATGGAAGAGGATTTAGGACAGCAGGAAAAGGCACAACTAAATACGTTTAAAGAAATATGGAAGAAAGAGATAAATGGAGTTACGATGCCATCTAGTGGAGAGGATGGCATCGTAAAAAGTGTCAATCAAGTGGCAGCATTAGTAGCAAATCGTGATCCATTCTCCTCTGTTGAATCGATTGTAAAAACGAAAGTAGTAGGAAAAAAAGTAGAGATTACAACACCATTTCCTTTAAAGCGTATGACACTTGTACGACAATCACCTTCTTTGTCTAATTATCAGGTCACACAAATTTCTAAACCATTACAATTACAATCTTCTTTTTCCATACATGCACCAGGAGAAGCGAAATTATTCGGAAATATAGTTCATATAAGTACGGAAAATGAGGAAGTTATTAAACCAGGAACTTATACGATAGAAGTGGACCAGGATATTGAGAAAGAAGGGTTACAAGTACTTGTTGAACCGGCGCTTAATTATACGGTTTCTACTTATGACAAAGAAGATAAGGATAGAAAAAAAGTTGAGGAAATGTATGAAGATGTGACAGCTGTTATTGAAGCAAAGCCTACTGAGTTGCCAGTTCAGTCTTCTTACTTCCAGGCAGAAGTAGAAATAGACGGAAAGCAATATGCAATGAAGTGGGACGATAAAAGACATGTGTTTTATTACGAAACTAAGCTTACTAAAGGATTAGTACGTGGGAAAGTTCATATGAACATAAAAGGATTCTACAGACAGACGAAAGAATTTAAAATTGAAACAACTAAAAAGCCTGAATTATCACTTCAAACTGTCACGAAAGATTATGAAGAAAAAGTATCAAATTTAGAGAATAGTAAACCGTTTATTATACAACCACAGTTAGATGGTAAGCCGATGAAAGAAGAGGCTGTAAAGAAACTATTAAAATCTACTGGTGTCACATCTAAACAATCAATCAACTATGAAATAAAACAACATGGTAATCAAATTTATATTTATCCTCGACCTCATTACTCCGACACATTCAATTTTACAGATACCGGCACCGTAGAAGCTACCATCGTAGTGCAGGATTCAAAATTACAAGAAGTAAAGAAAAAAATATCACTTCATATTCAAAATGCACCGTTTTATGAAAAGTATGCGCTTATTTTTAAGTTTGTTATTCCTATCACTTTATTACTGTTAATAGTAGGAATAATCGTTTTAGGATGGATTGTCCGTCCAAGATTTCACCGTAAAGCACTATTGTATTACGAATGGGATCAAGAGGTAGCGAAAGATTGGTTATATCAATCTGAGCCAGAGTTACTTAAAAATAAATGGTGGAAACATTATTTTGGTATTCCGTATAGAGCAGAAAGAAAGACTGTGCAATCCGTTACGTTTATAGCAAAGAAAGGATCGAAATCAATATTTGTAGCGAAAGAGTCACAAGTAGTAGGAATGATTATTGATGGGATGTTTATAACAGAGGATGAGGTTGGAATGGAACATAAGACATTATATCCAAATGAACTTTTAGTAATTGATAGAGGATATGGTAAGGAGATTTATAAATACGAGTGTGAATAATAGATGGGGAAAAGAGTAGAGTACTATCTTCCCCCCTCTTTTTAAACAAGCAAGAATAGGAAGGTGGTTCACATGACGTTACAAGTTCCAACAATATTAATTGGTTTAGGTGGAATCGGTAGTACTGTGACACATCAAATATATGAAAGGCTACCTGAGGAGCGCCGAAAAAAGGTAGCAATGCACGTATTTGATACTGATGTGAATACATTGAGTAAATTTGATCATATTCGAAAGTTTAAGACGCAAACGAGTTCTAGTAAAACGCCTAGGGAGTATATTGCGGGAGATCCGACGATTCCAGAGTGGTTTCCAATGGACCCGACTATACTTGATAAACCACTGACAGAAGGAGCAGGACAGTTGCGCGTTATTTCACGTCTAGCGTTACGTGCTGCAATGAAAGAAGATAAACTCACCTCCTTTTGGCAAGAAATCGAGAAAATTTTCCCGGTTACAAGTGATCAAACGGAATATGGTGTGCGTGTCATTATAGTAACATCACTAGCGGGTGGAACAGGTTCAGGGATGTTTCTACAAATTGCATTATATTTACGTGAAATGCTTCGGAAGAAATTGCAACACCACAACATTTTAATACGTGGTGCGTTTCTAATGCCTGATGTGTTAGTGAAGACGAGAACGGTTAGTGCGAAAGAATTTGAAACGGTGCAAGCAAACGGCTATGCATCGTTAAAAGAATTACATGCCATTACACTCGGTTCTACCGGAGAATTATCAAAACGCGGTGGCGTTACAATTGAATTAGAATATCGACCTGACCAAGTAGATGAAGACGGCAGAACGAATCATACAATTAAACAACATCATTTACCGTACAATTATTGTTTCTTATACGATTACGAAAATCTGCATGGACACCATCTGCATAATTTATCAGATTATATGGAGCAAATGGCAAATACGATTTATTTACAGTTATTTAGTCCGATGTCTGCAAATCATTTTGCACAGGAAGATAATCAAATTCAGCAATTAGCAGAATCAAGCGGGAAAGGACGATATTGCGGGGCAGGAACGGCAAAGATTATTTATCCATATGAGCACGTGTTAAAATATTGTGCTTTAAAATGGGCCGTGCAAGGTTTAGATGAATCTTGGCTTCATTTAGATCAGTTGTTTCAAGAGAAGAAGCAAAGATATGACCAAGATGTAAAACGTGGTATGCAGCGTGAAAAGCCAGAGCGCGGGAAAAGTTATTTAGAAGACTTAGAACATCTTGCTACTCGTCCTGAACAGGCTCATATTTTCTATAGACAAATGTACAATGAAACACGTGAAGGAGCAGAAGGCGGTAAGGTCGGTGTTGCGAAATCTAAACTGTTTTTAGAAGCTGTAGAAAGTTATGTACAGCGTACGGTGCAAAAAGACGAGGAATTAAATCGTCTGCAGCATGAGTGTAAAATTTCGGCTGCGAAGCTGAAAATGATGGAGCAAATGAAAGGTGAAGTAGCAAGGGTGGATCATGCGGTTCGTTTATATGCGTATGCGATTCCAAGCCGTGTACATGAACATGTAACGACACTATTGTATGACATGATTGAATCAGACCGTTTTTCACCAAGTGGTTCTGAGGGACAGTCATATCAACTAAATACATGGTTTTTAAAGAAAACAGATCCTGTTCATCCAGTATCAGCTCGTTTTATGTTGTATGAAATTCGAAAACAGTTAGTAGAAAAAATGAATCGACTACATGAAAATAATGAGCAAAAGCGTAATTTAATTCAAAACTACGATAAGAAATTTAATGTGAGTAATATTGATGGAACGGTAACAGCTGTGCGCCGAGTAGAAATTGCGCAGCAACAAGGCTGGTTTGGAAAAATGATTAATAATCAGCAACGTTTGTTTAAAAAAGAATTTGAAGATATTGTAACGCAGTACGTACACAAATTAAACGAGTATCGTAAAGAAATGCTATTAGAACTCGTGTATCAATCACTATATCAAGCAGTTAACAAAATGATTCAATATTGGGAAAGGTTTTTTGATAATTTACATGAAACACGTGAAAATTTATTGTTTGAAATTCAAAAACGAAGCAAGGAATTTGAAGGGAAAACAAATCCAACGAATGTATACGTATTAGCTGAAGAGAAGTTGCAAGAAAAGATTTGGCAAGATATGCAGCAACATTTAAATTTAGGTGTATTACCGAAAGATATATCTGCGGAAATTTATATGAGTTTGTACGGGGAATATTGCCGAGATGCGAAAACAGAAGAGATTCAATCGAAAAAGGTAGAAGACTTTTATCGTGAGCACATATTAAGTTATTGCTACGATGAATTACAAATACGCTATCGTGATAAATTAGAGCTAAATATCGTTGAGGCGTTACGCAAAGAAGCGGATTATAAGAAGCGTGATCGTGATGAATACGTTCGTGAAAAAATTGAAGACTTGTTCCATTTAGCTAGCCCATTCGTGCCAAAAGTTTCCCATCATAGGGAATTACAATATTGGGGGATACACCCATCTTTAAAGAAAGAACTGCAAGAGGAATTAATTCAAGAAATGTTTAAAGAAAAAGATACAGTACACGAAGCTTTTTCACCATTTGAAGTCATTTGTTATCGTGCGCATTACGGTTTATCTTTGCAAGACTTTCCTAAGCTTTCATCTGGACATATTGCAAATGGATTTATGAATGATAAAGGTGATTATTTTCAATCTTATTATCGCCGTGTGAATAAATTAAATAGTAAAAAATCTAGTTTAACACCGCATTTAGATAAGTATTGGCACTTACCAGCATTCATGCCAGATTTAAATGCAACGCAAACGAAGTTAGATTATGATAAATGTAATCGAGCTCTTCTATACGCGTATATATATCGCTGGATTAGTTTAGTTGCTGTTGATGGCCAGTTCGTGTATCAATATAACGGTGTTGGACGTAGCTTTTTAATTCAGTCGATGGGAAAAAATATTTCAAGCGAAAGTTACAAATTACACAGAGCGTTGCTCCATAACCCATTTATTTATGAAAACATCTTGTCCAGATTTGAAGAAGAACAAGAAAAGGCGATGATACAAGGTGGACATTTATATACACATCCATTTGTATTAGGTGCTCAAGATATTAGATGGCTTCGTAAAGAGCATGTCCATAATATTTTAGATATGATTTTAATGTATGACCGTGAAGCAAAATATGACCCAACGTTAGAAGAAACTTCTGATGAATTATTAAGGTTATTCCTTGATGAAATTGAGTTATATTTCCAAAACTATTACGGTACAGGTGCCGATATGGTTGCAAAGAAAGAGAAAGAAATGTTTATTAAACAATTGTGGGATCGTTCGTACGCAAAAGGTTATGTAGATCCAAATAGTGCTCCTTATAAAAAGTGGCAAAATTTATTAAGCGTTCATGATGAAGAAGAAACGCCAAAAACGAATGTATAATGAATGAAAAGGGAATCCTTAAAAGTGGCAATACAACTTTAGAAAAGAGGGATTCCGATGCCGTTTTTAGGAAGTGTATATCAAATATTTGGATTGTATCCAGAAATTTATTATGGGATGATTTCAGCTGAACTCGCAGAGCAGCAAAGATTGGAACAAGCGGAAAACGAAGAACCAGAAACAGAAGCGTAACTATATAGGAAGCTTCAAAATAAAAATGATACACGCTACTTGCTCTTTAAACGTATAAGAACAAGTAGCGTGTTTTTGCTATTTAATAATCTCGTTTTCTAAAATTTTAATAGTAGGTTTTACTTTTACAGTAGCTTTTGAAAAAGCACTAGGCCAATCGCTTTCAACCTCTTTCCATTTCTTATATTGAAATGCTCTCGCATAATCACCAAATCCGAATGGATCGAGTTGCTGTTTTTGAATTTTGTGGATTAAATCGTTTAAATCTTCGTTTAGTTGTTTCGTAATAAGTGAAGTTAATTTCTTTTTATCAGCATCTATATTCATGTTGAATGTCATCTCAGATACCGCTATATTAAAATTCATTTTTATATTAAATTGGAAGCGATTATCGCTATAGCCGGTCCTGATTTTTCGTTTCATAGTAAGAACATTTATTGTTGCGAAATCGCCACTGATTATAGTTTACTTTATATGGGCTATTATGGATAGTTCCATACGGACATATGCGTAGTTTAAATTTTATATTGTATATTTTTAAATTTAACGCTATAATTATAGTGTTAAAGATGGAATCGTGATATGACCTGTTATGAATCTATCGTTTTATTTATGAATAAATGGATTGGTATTTTAGCAAGATGTGCTAATAAACTACTCCACCATGATAATAACGTGCCGAAATGTGGTGCGTATATTTTCGTGGTGGAGTTTTTTTATTCTCAAAAAGGGGGAAAGACCATGAATGACAACATGGTTCATATTACAATTGACGGAAAAAAGTATACAGCGGAGCCCGGTTCAACGATATTGGGTGTTATTAATGAGAACGGGGTTGAACATCCGCAAATTTGTTACGTGCCAGAAGTAGATCCTATTCAAACATGTGACACTTGTATTGTAGAAGTTAACGGAAAGTTAATGCGCTCTTGTTCGACAGTGGCGACGGAAGGTATGAACATTGAACTGGCTTCTGGTCGAGCGAAAGAAGCACAAACAGAGGCGATGGATCGGTTACTAGAAAATCATTTATTATACTGTACAGTATGTGACAACAACAATGGGAACTGTAAGTTGCATAATACAGCAGAATTAATGGAAATTGAACATCAAAAATATCCTTATGAACCGAAAGTAGATGTAAGTGAAGTTGATATGACGCATCCATTTTATCGCTATGACCCTAATCAATGTATTGCATGCGGTCAATGTGTTGAGGTGTGTCAAAACTTACAAGTAAATGAAACGTTATCGATAGACTGGGAAGCGGAACGCCCACGAGTTATTTGGGATGAAGGAGTAAATATTAATGATTCTTCATGCGTTAGTTGTGGTCAATGTGTAACGATTTGCCCTTGTAACGCTTTAATGGAGAAAACGATACTTAGTGAAGCTGGATTTATGACGGGATTAAAACTAGATATTCTTGAACCGATGGTAGATTTAATTAAAGAAGTTGAGCCTGGATATAGCGGTATTTTTGCGGTATCAGAAGTGGAAGCGGCTATGCGTGATACTCGTACGAAGAAAACGAAAACAGTATGTACATTTTGTGGTGTAGGTTGTTCATTCGAAGTGTGGACGAAAGGGCGTAAAATCCTTAAAGTACAGCCTTCTTCTGATGCACCAGTTAACGCAATTTCTACTTGTGTAAAAGGAAAATTTGGCTGGGATTTCGTAAATTCTAAAGAACGAATTACGAAGCCTTTAATTCGTAAAAATGGAACGTTTGTTGAATCTACATGGGAAGAAGCGTTGAATGTAGTTGCAAGTAAACTAGGGTCTATTAAAGAAGAGTACGGTAAAGACGCTATCGGTTTTATTTCTTCCTCTAAAATTACGAATGAAGATAATTATGTGATCCAAAAATTAGCTCGACAAGTATTTGAAACGAATAATATTGATAACTGCTCACGTTATTGTCAATCACCAGCGACAGACGGATTATTCCGTACAATTGGTATGGGCGGAGACGCTGGAACGATTAAAGATATCGCACAATCCGGTCTTGTTATTATTGTAGGTTGTAATCCGACAGAAGGTCATCCTGTTTTAGCTACACGTATTAAACGTGCGCATAAATTACACGGACAAAAATTAATTGTGGCTGATCTTCGTAAAACAGAAATGGCAGAGCGTTCAGACGTCTTTATTAGTCCAAAACAAGGAACAGATCAAGTATGGCTAATGGCTGTTACGAAATATATGATTGATCAAGGTTGGCACGATCAACAATTTATTGATGAGAACGTAAACTTCTTTGAAGATTTCAAAGAGAGTCTTACAGAATATACACTTGAATACGCAGAAGAAATGACTGGCATTTCAAAAGAAACACTTATTCAAATGGCTGAAATGATTCGTGATGCAGATGGTACATGTATCCTTTGGGGTATGGGAGTAACGCAAAATACAGGTGGATCTGATACTTCCGCTGCGATTTCAAACTTACTTCTTGCAACAGGTAATTATCGTCGTCCAGGTGCTGGTGCATATCCGCTTCGAGGTCATAATAACGTGCAAGGTGCTTGTGATATGGGTACTTTACCAGGATGGCTCCCTGGATATCAGCACGTTACGAACGATATGGAACGTGCGAAATTTGAAATGGCTTACGGAGTGAAAATTAATAGTGAACCAGGTCTTAATAATATTGAAATGTTGCATGCAATTGACGAGGGGAAAATGAAAGCTATGTATCTTGTCGGAGAGGACATGGCTCTTGTAGACTCTAATGCGAACCATGTACATGAAGTGCTATCAAGCCTTGATTTCTTCGTTGTGCAAGATGTTTTCTTATCTAAAACTGCTCAATATGCAGATGTTGTATTACCGGCAGCACCGTCTCTTGAAAAAGAAGGTACTTTTACAAATACAGAACGACGTGTACAAAGACTCTATCAAGTTCTTCCTACGCTTGGAGATGCGAAGCCAGACTGGTGGATTGTGCAGGAAGTTGCGAATAAATTAGGTGCAAACTGGAATTATAGCCATCCGAGTGAAATATTTGCTGAAATGGCAAGTTTATCACCACTATTCTCACAAGCAAACTATGAAGTACTTGAAGGATGGCATAGTTTCCATTGGGGAAGTTTTGATGGATCGAATACACCACTACTTTTCCAAGAAGGATTTAACTTCCCGGATAAAAAAGCTCGTTTTGCGATTGCTGACTGGGTACGTCCAGCTGAATTCCCAGCGGAGTTCGATCTTCACATTAATAACGGGCGTATGCTTGAGCATTTCCATGAAGGGAATATGACAAATAAATCAACAGGTATTCAAACGAAAGTACCTGGCGTTTTCGTTGAAGTTTCTCCAGCACTTGCAAAAGAACGCGGAGTGAAAACAGGTTCATTAGTTCGTCTCATTTCTCCTTTTGGAGCGTTAAAATTACGTGCACTTGTAACAGATCGTGTAAAAGCGAATGAGTTATATTTACCGATGAACTCTACTGACAATGAAACGGCAATTAATTTCTTAACAGGTCCTGCAGTTGACACACGTACGAATACACCTGCTTATAAACAGACGAAAGTACGTATGGAAGTGTTAGAAGTTGATGGCGAAAATCCGATGCCAAAAGCGAACCCACGTAATAAAAAACGTCACCCTCAAGCCGGTATTGAGGTACATCGTAAGTGGGCGCGTCAAGGGTATGTGCATTTAACGGATAAGTAGGAGGAGAAAAATATGGCTGCACCTATAAAAATGATTCAAAAACAAGAATTAACTGAGGAAGAAATAAAACAGCAAAAATTAGATGATTTAAAAGAGCTTCTAGCTAATAATGAAGACGCTCTAAATCAAATGTTTAATATAGTAGGGGAATTGAATGATATTGGCATGCTAGAAGCAGCAAATTCTATGCTAAAGGCGAAAGAACCAATCGCAAAGATTGTTCTTGGCCAAGTGACTCGTGAGCCTGTTACAAATTTAATTAATAATATGATGGGGGCTGCGGGTGCTTTAACAGAACTTGATCCGGAGCTTACGAAAAAGCTTATAGGTAGCTTATTAGTAGGGCTAGAAAAGGGTAATGAACATCTAGAGAGTAATAAAAAAGTAGGGGTATTCGATCTTATGAAAGTATTGAAAGACCCAGATATTAACCGTGCTATCGGGTTTGGGCTTCATTTCTTAAAAGGTATGGGAAAAGGATTAAAAGAAGAATAAACTTCATTAAGTGAACCTTTTCGCCCAAATGTTTGTACGAAATAGTTTGGGCGGAAGGCTCATTTTGGTAAAATATATAATAAAGTAAAATGAGGCTTTTGGGAGGTATAATTGTATGTCAAAAAAAGTACATGAATTTAATGATATGATACGAAAACTTCGAAAAGAACTTTTCGGAAAAGGGCCAGAACGAATTCATACTGTTTTTGCAGAAAACATGGCGATCGCGACTCTTTATGGAAACTTAACACCTACTGAAAAATTCATTTCAAGTACGATGGACGGTGCGGAAATGGTCCATATGGCTAGAACGAAAATGATTCAAGAAGTATATGCTGCGAATTCCCGTGAACATTTGGAGGAACTTGTTGGAGCGAAATTAGTGAACCTATTTTCAGATATGAAAGTAGAAGAAGATATTGCAGTTTCGGTATTTGTTTTTGATAAAAATATAACGTGAGAGAAGGATACTGATCGTGAAACCGATACAGGTAGAAAGAGAAATCTTTCGTTATGAGCAAGGGGCGTTTAAACATATAGAGGACAGCATTGTAACAGAGTTTCCAGTCACGATTAAAATGAACGGACAGGAGTTTGTTACAATGGTTAGTACTCCAGAATATATAGAAGATATGGTAATAGGCTTCTTAGCATCTGAAGGAATCATTCGGAAGTATGAAGATATTGATGACATATGGGTGCAAGAGAAAGAAGGATTTGTACATGTCACGACGGCAAAAGTAAATCCGTATTACGAACAAATGCAAAATAAACGTTATATTACTTCATGCTGTGGTATGAGTAGACAAGGATTTGTCTTTGCAAATGATGCATTAAGCGCAAAGAAAATGAATGGCGTGCATGTACAAGTTACTGCAGAAGACTGTTTTCGATTAATGAAAGAAATGCAGCAATCTGCTGAGACATTTCGTCATACAGGGGGCGTTCATAATGCGTCTTTGTGCGATGTGAATGGTATTATTTTAAGTCGAATGGATATCGGAAGGCATAATGCGTTAGATAAAATTTACGGTTATTGCTTAAAAAATAATATTTCTATAAGAGATAAAATCATTGTTTTTAGTGGTCGTATTTCTTCGGAAATATTATTGAAAGTTGCAAAAATTGGTTGTGAAATTATATTGTCAAAATCAGCTCCAACTGAGTTGGCTTTGCAGCTAGCAGAAGAATTAAGTATTACTACGATAGGATTTATTCGGAATCAATCCTTAAATGTATATACGCATCCAGAGCGTGTTTTAAATATAAAATAAGTAAAAGCGAGGCAATAAATATGAAATCTTTCACATTAGACAAACTACAACGTCCTTTAAAGGATTTACGTATTTCTGTTACTGATCGCTGTAATTTTCGCTGTCGTTATTGTATGCCAGAAGAAATATTTGGTCCTGATTATTCGTTTTTGTCTAATGATAAAATTTTATCTTTTGATGAAATTGAAAGAATAACACGTATTTTCGTTTCTTTAGGTGTACGAAAGCTACGAATTACAGGTGGAGAACCGTTACTTCGAAGAGGGCTTCCAAAGCTTATCGAGCGCCTTAATAAAATAGATGGTGTGGAGGATATCGGCTTAACAACCAATGGATCGTTACTTAAAAAGTTTGCTCCTGATTTATATAAGGCGGGTTTATCACGTGTGACAGTTAGTTTAGATTCCTTAGAAGAAGAGCGTTTTTTCTATTTAAATGGTAATAGAAGCAAAGTACAAAGGGTTCTGGAAGGAATACAAGCTGCAGCTGAAGTTGGTATGAAAATTAAAATAAACATGGTCGTTCAAAAGGGGAAAAACGAACAGGACATCTTGCAGATGGCGCAATACTTTAAGGAAAATAAGCATATTCTTCGTTTTATTGAGTATATGGATGTTGGAAATTATAACGGTTGGGAGTTAAAAGAGGTTGTCTCTAAACAAGAAATAGTAGATGCGATTCATCAAGTTATGCCATTAGAACGGATAGAAGCGAATTATGCAGGTGAGGTTGCGACTCGCTATCGTTATATTGGAAGTGATGAAGAAATAGGTATTATTTCATCAGTAACAGATTCCTTCTGTTCCTCATGTACGAGAGCACGTATTTCTGCAGAAGGAAAATTATATACGTGTTTGTTCGCTTCTAAAGGAAATGACTTGAGAGAACTGCTTCGATCTGACTACACTGACGAGGAAATAACAGATATCGTACGCGACATATGGAACAACCGAGAAGATCGTTATTCAGATGAACGCTTAAGTAATAGTAATAAAAAAGCTATGCCTAAAATTGAAATGTCACATATAGGTGGTTAATATAAAGTTGACATAAAAGTGAAAAATGGAAGGTGTACAAGAATTGTAGATTTTCTATTTTATAGTAAAAGTGATGATTGATCTCTCTGTAAAAGATGTGCAGAGAAATTAAGCAGCATTCAAAAACCTTTATTTTGAAGAGGTTTTTTGAAGCTGCTTTTTTATTTGGAGAAAATGGAGGAATTAGTAATGGCATTTCATAAACCGGAACAAATTGCTGAGCTTGTCATTGAGGCCGGTGTTCAAAAAGTAAGTCAGACCTTGCCAGCAATGCTTATTCTCGGTTTTTTAGGAGGAGCATTTATTTCGCTCGGTTTTTTACTTAACATTCGCGTTTTAGGTAATTTACCTGAGCGCTGGGGGAGTTTAGTAAATGTTTTAGGAGGAGCGGTTTTTCCTGTTGGACTCATGTTGGTCGTATTAGCAGGAGGAGAATTAATTACCGGAAATATGATGTCAATGTCTATGGCGCTTTATGCAAAGAAAATTACATTGGTCAGTGTGCTGAATAACTGGATTTGGATTACTTTCATGAATTTTGTAGGAGCTATTTTCGTAGCGTATTGTTTCGGCCATCTTGGCGGATTAACAGAGGGGGATTATTTAAATAAAACAGTAGCGATAGCGGAAGGCAAGTTACATGAATCTTTTGGAAGAACTTTAATTTTAGCAATTGGGTGTAATTGGCTCGTTTGTTTGGCGCTTTGGCTCGCTTATGGGACAAGTGATTTTGTCGGAAAAATAATCGGAATTTGGATTCCAATTATGGCATTCGTAGTGATTGGATTTCAGCAAGTAGTAGCAAATATGTTTGTCATCTCAGCAGTTATTTTTGCAGGTCATCTGACGTGGATGGATCTTGCTAGAAATTTTGTTCCTGTTTTTATTGGAAATGTAATTGGAGGAGCTGGATTTGTTGGATTTGCTTACTTCTCTTGTTATCAAAAACAACATTCTAATATGAAATAGAGTTCGTGAGAGGGAGGGTATGTAATGGCTGAGCGGTATTCACGACAACAGTTGTTCAAACCAATTGGGAATGGAGGGCAAGAAAAAATTAGAAATAAACATGTGTTAATTGTAGGAGCAGGCGCATTAGGAAGTGCAAGTGCTGAAAGTTTCGTACGTGCAGGTATTGGCAAGTTGACGATTATTGATCGTGATTACGTTGAATGGAGTAATTTACAAAGACAACAATTGTACTCTGAAGAAGATGCGAGAGAGAAATTGCCAAAAGCAATTGCTGCTAAAAATCGGCTAGAAAAACTTAATTCGGAAGTACAAATAGATGCTTTCGTAATGGATGCATGTGCAGAAAACTTGGAAGGACTATTAGAAAATGTTGATGTAATAATTGATGCAACAGATAATTTCGATATCCGATTTATAATAAATGATTTATCACAAAAACATAATATCCCGTGGGTATATGGTTCTTGCGTTGGCTCGTACGGTATGAGTTATACAATTATTCCGCAAAAGACACCGTGTTTACATTGTGTGCTGAAGAACATTCCAGTTACAGGTGTGACGTGTGATACAGCTGGAATTATTAGCCCGACTGTACAAATCGTCGCAGCATATCAGGTGGCGGAAGCACTCAAAATTTTAGTAGAAGATTTTTCAACTATTAGAAAACCATTTTTCATGTTTGATATATGGAGTAATCAAAACCATTTTATAAAACTAGGGAAAATAAAAACAGACGCTTGTCTCTCATGTGGTTTGAATCGAACTTATCCTTATTTATCATACGAAAACCAAACGAAGGTAGCTGTTTTGTGCGGAAGAAATACAGTTCAAATTAGACCGGTAGAAAATAGACAGTACAATTTTGATGATATAGAAAAAGTATTAAGTAAACTAGGAAAAGTAGATCGGAATCCGTATTTACTATCTTGCCAAATAGATGAGTACCGCGTTGTTATTTTTCGAGATGGTCGTGTTTTCATTCATGGTACAAATGATATTTCGAAAGTGAAACAATTATATTATCGCGTATTCGGTTAATAGAAAGGGTTGTCAATAATGGAAAGAAGAGTGCCAATTACGGTTGAAGACGCTGTTCGTAAAGTAATGGGATTTGCTCATAAAGGATTAAAGGAGCTACTACCTATTGAATTAGCTTATGGACGTATATTAGCAGAGGATTTAGTAGCTGACCATGATGTACCTTCATTCAATCGTTCCCCGTATGACGGATTTGCTATTAGAGCAGAAGATACGAATTTAGCAAGTTATGAAACGCCAATTGTATTTGAAGTAGTGGGTGAAATTGGTGCAGGATCGCTATTCGATGAGAAAGTAGGTCCGTTTCAAGCAGTTCGAATTATGACGGGAGCACAGATTCCGAATGGATGTGATGCAGTTGTTATGCTAGAGCTGACTCGTCAATATGAGGAGGCTGGCAGTAAGTATATGGAATTGAAGCGGTCATTCAAAGCGGGCGATAATATTTCTTTTCAAGGTGAAGATGCTCGTAAAGGAACGGTTCTTGCAAAGAAAGGAACATACATTCATCCAGGTATTTCAGCTCTTCTTGCTACGTTCGGGTATAGCGAGGTGCCAGTTGCGAGAAAGCCTGTAATTGGACTATTAGCGACTGGCAGTGAATTACTGGATGTAAACGATTCATTACAGCCAGGGAAAATCCGAAATAGTAATACGTATATGATATTGTCTCAAATTCGAAGAGCAGGCGGAAGAGTAAAATATTTTGGGAAGTTTAGCGATGATTTTCATACGTGTTTTACGGCTGTAAAAGAAGCATTAAGCCAAGTAGATATGCTCATTACAACAGGTGGTGTATCAGTAGGGGATTACGATTATTTGCCAGCTATATATGAAAAATTAGGTGCATCAGTTCTTTTCGATAAAATTGCAATGCGGCCAGGAAGTGTTACGACTGTAGCGCAATTAAATGGCAAGTTATTATTCGGTTTATCAGGAAATCCATCTGCTTGTTACGTAGGATTTGAATTGTTTGTAAGACCTTGTATTCGAACGTATATGTTTAGTGAAAAAGCACATGTAAAAAGAGAAAAAGCGTTATTAGGAGAAGACTTTTTAAAGCCAAATCCATTTACAAGGTTTGTACGAGGAAAACTAACATATAACGAAGGGCAGTTAATCGCTTATCCGTCAGGGTTTGATAAATCTAGCTCAGTTTCTTCTCTAGCAGAGACAAATATATTTATTGTACTTCCAGGTGGTACGAGAGAGTATAAAAAAGATATGTTCGTAGATGTTCTCTTGTTGGAAGATAACGAAGGTAGTGAATGGCCTTGGACATTTTATAAAGTGAGAGGTGATTCTAATGGGACAAGTGCTATTTGAAATTGTAGATATACCGATTGTAGTTGAAGAAGTAACGAATAAAGTCGCAAGAAGAGAAGCAGGTGCGATTACAACTTTTATTGGTACAGTGAGAGAATTAACAAAAGGAAAACGAACGCTACATTTAGAGTATGAAGCATATAAACCGATGGCAGTAAAACAACTTACGAGAATTGGGGAAGAAATAAATGAAAAGTGGCCGGACGCAAAAGTAGCAATTACGCACCGAGTAGGACGGCTAGAAATAATGGATATTGCGGTAGTCATTGCAGTTTCATCACCACATCGTAAAGTAGCTTATGAAGCGAATGAATACGCGATTGAACGTATAAAACGAATCATCCCAATATGGAAAAAAGAATTTTGGGAAGATGGAACGATGTGGATTGGAGATCAACTTGAAAATACACCTTATCCAGAAGGAAAACCGAAGAAGGAAGAATGAGAAGATGATTACAATTTTACTGTTCGCAAATTTGCGTGAGGAAGTCGGATTAGATCAATTAGTAATTTCCGAGAAACAAGAAATGACAGTTCAGCAATTAAAGGGATGGCTCAAAGCAAACTATTGTTTACAATCGCTTGATAGAGTGATGGTGGCTATTAATGAAGAGTTTGTAACGAATGAAGAGATGATAAAAGCTGGAGATATAGTCGCATTAATCCCGCCCGTTAGCGGGGGGTAATAAGGATTTGTAAGATGTTGTATATAAATTAGAATTATGAGAAGGGATGAGTTCTATGATTACTCAAGAACAAATAATGAATGCGTTAAAACATGTGGAGGATCCAGAGTTACACAAAAGTATTGTAGAATTAAATATGGTTAGAAATATACAAATGAATGGAACAGAGGTTAAACTTGAAGTAGTGCTAACGATTCAAGGTTGTCCGTTAAAAGCAAAAATTCAACAAGATGTGGAAGAGTCTCTTCAGGCAATTGGCGCCTCTAAAGTGGATTTGACATTTGGTTCTATGACACAAGAAGAACGAGCTGCGCTAACAGAGAAGTTAAAGAAAAATAGTAGAACAGAAACTGGTATGCCGAGCATGCTTCGCCCTGATTCAGGGGTACGATTTATTACTGTAACGAGCGGAAAAGGTGGAGTTGGCAAATCAACGGTGACAATTAATCTTGCAACGGCTTTAGCTCGTATGGGCAAAAAAGTGGGGATATTAGATGCAGATATATATGGTTTTAGTATTCCAGCTATGATGGAAACGAATCAAAAACCAACGATGATTGATCAAACAGCAATTCCAGTCATTAGTCACGGTGTTAAAATCATGTCGATGGGATTTTTTACAGAAGGAAATAACCCGGTTATGTGGCGCGGACCGATGTTAAATAAATGGATTCAAAATTTCCTTGCGAATACGCACTGGGGAGAATTAGATTATTTACTGCTTGATTTACCACCAGGTACAGGAGATATTGCCATTGATGTTGCAGCTATGATTCCGCAGGCGAAAGAAATTATCGTTACAACACCACACAATGTAGCTTCATTCGTAGCATCTAGGGTGGGGGTAATGGCAAAACATACGAAACATGAGATTTTAGGTATTGTGGAAAATATGGCTTATTTTGAAGAACAAGATGGATCGAAAAATTACCTTTTTGGAAAAGGCGGTGGTGAAATGTTAGCAGAACAATTGCAAACGGAAGTAATCGCACAAGTACCTTTTGCAAAACGGGAAGAAAATAACGGTTCATCTGTATATGATGAAGATTCTCTTGTTGGAGAAGTGTTTACAACGTTAGCGGAAGATATTATTTATAAAGGATAGAGGAGGAATTTTTTTATGGGGTGTAATATTGATCATTCTATTGAAGATGTAATGAATAAGCTTGAAAGTCAAAAGAGTTTTTTACCGGAAGTGATTTTTAAAGAGGTAAAGGGATTTTTGCAAGGTAATCATTCGCAGGAAATATTAAATGATGTCTTTCATCTTCTAAAAAAGTATGACTTAGTTAGTGAAGAAGAAAGAGAGACGAGAAATACTCAATTATTGCTGATTATAAAATAAATACGCTTTGGCTTTTGTTTTGTAACAGGAGGGGTAAATGTAATGAATATGAAGAAGATGATTGAAACGATAGAAGCAACAAAAATGACTGGAGAAGAATTATCGATTGCTCATTTACATCAAAAGCTTGTAAAGTTATATAGTCAAAAAAATGTAACTGATTATACGGAGTTATTAAAATATATTTTATCATTATCCGTGCAGCTGGATTTACATTTCGTATTGAAATATTTTGGTATGCGACCGGTTGTTGCTACAGATGAGCGTATGCAATTTCAAGAGATATTTAAATGCTTAGCTAAGAAAGACGATAATGGGGAATGGTTTTTAAATTTTGTTTCTTTATATGTAGGGCTAATTGTAGTTCTTCATTTTGATGAAAAAGAGATTGAGAGAAGTTTTTTCGATGCTATAGTAGTGGGGGAAGTAAATGAAATATAAGATTCTGCTCATAACATCTTTCTATTTAATTGCTATAACTGCGATTTTAATTGGTTATATAAATATGAAGGTAACGAATTAAAATAGTTTGATAAAAACTGTTCTTCAGTTGTTTCCATCGTTTTTTCATGTTACCATTAAGCGAATTTTTCATAGGGAGAGAAAGCGATGAAATGGATTTATTTTATTATTATTAACGTTATAGCTTTTAGCCTTATGGGGCTTGATAAACGAAAAGCGAAGAAGAAACAGTGGAGAACGCCAGAAAGTACGTTGTTTTTATCAGCAGCAGCTGGTGGCGCAGTTGGTGCTTGGATCGGTATGTATATGTTTCACCATAAAACTCATAAAAAGAAATTTGTTTTCGGTATACCGTTACTTGTCGTTATCACAGTATGTTTACTTTTTGCTGTATGAGAAATGTCGAAAGAATTGCAGAGTGATTATTGGTAAAGTGAGCACGTGGGACCGTATAATGGAGAAAAACGAGAAGAGGAGAAAAGGAAGATGGGGAGTCAATCAGCACAGCAACAAAAAGGGATCATATATGCGGCTGGTGCTTATACGATGTGGGGAATCCTACCAATCTATTGGAAATGGGTTGAGGAAGTTCCGGCCGATGAAATATTAGCGCATCGCATCGTTTGGGCGTTCGTTTTTATGTTACTTGTATTAGGTGTTACGAAGAGATTTCGCCAGTTTATTGGGGAGTTCGTGAATCTTTTTAAACGACCTAAATTATTAATGTCATTAACAATAGCTTCAGTCTTGATTAGCGGAAACTGGTTTGTCTACATATGGGCCGTTAATCATAATCATGTCATTGAAGCAAGTCTTGGATATTATATTAATCCGCTTATTAGTATTTTACTTGGTACAGTCGTTTTAAAGGAAAAGTTAAACTTTTGGCAATATGTTGCAGTTGGTTTAGCTGGAATAGGGGTTATCATTTTAACAGTCCGTTTCGGATCTATTCCGTGGGTTTCTTTATCACTTGCCTTTTCATTTGGATTATATGGATTAACAAAAAAATTGTTAAACTATGATGCGACAATTGGTCTTACGATGGAAACGATGTTAGTGACGCCGTTTGCGATTATTTATCTCGTTATGACAGGAGCGCATGGATTCGGTTCATTTGGATCTATTTCCATGTCATCGACGTTACTATTAATAGGAGCGGGCATTGTTACAGCTTTACCACTTTTTTATTTTGCAAAAGGAGCACAACTTATTCCGCTTTATATGGTAGGATTTTTACAATATATTGCACCAACGATTAGTTTAATTTTAGGTGTATTCGTATTTGGTGAACATTTCACATCTACTCATATGATGGCATTTTTCTGTATATGGGTTGCATTATTTGTGTTTTCAATAGCGAAAACAAAGTTTTTAGTGCAGAAACAACCGAAATTTATAAAAAATAAATCAGCAAAAGTATCATAATGCGTAGTATTTTCTACGCATTTTTCTTTATACTGATACTATATAGATTTCCATTATAGTCAGTAGGGAGCTGAGAACGTGGAAACAATTTTACATAATGATCCGCTTATGGCCGCTGTAATTTCATGGTTTCTAGCACAATTAACGAAAGTAGTCTTTAAATTATTCAAAACGGGTGAATTTGATTTTGCAAAGTTTTTCGCTTCAGGTGGGATGCCAAGTTCTCATGCTTCAACTGTTACAGCACTTGCGACAGGTGTTGGCGTTGTGGAAGGTGTGGAAAGTACCTTATTTGCTATTGCTGCTATCTTTGCAATAATTGTTATGTATGATGCTTCAGGAGTAAGACTTGCAGTTAGTAAACAAGCGAAAATATTGAATGAGTTCTTTCACGGTAGACAAACAGAATATAAGAAGTTAAATGAACTTGTCGGGCATACACCGTATGAAGTAGTAGTCGGTGCTTTAGTAGGGATTATTGTCGGAGTGGGATATTGCTTATGAGCAGAACATTTTATATGTTCTGTTTTTCTTTGTTTTCATACATATTTAGCTACCTTTTTGAATATCGTTATACGGATTTCGAAAGGGTGGGTGAGTAACTTGTTATTATATGAAAAAGTGCATGAAGAAATAGCGAGAAGAACAACTGCACTTCAAACGATGCAACGGCAAGAT
>Ga0209463_1000337_pt1 | contig 40703 bp, 39 predicted proteins | sample AgamicMgSfrz_FD_187169 | JGI IMG/M metagenome (GOLD analysis project Ga0209463, IMG submission 187169) | Agave microbial communities from Guanajuato, Mexico - Mg.Sf.rz (SPAdes) (version 2) | ecosystem: Host-associated > Plants > Phyllosphere > Phylloplane/Leaf | place: Guanajuato, Mexico...
CTCGAGGCGCAGGGCCGCGAGTTGTCCGAAACGGTCGCCGCGTTCCGGATGCCGTCCGGCTCACATGGGGCGTCGCCGGGCGCGCGTGCGCAGGAAGCCGACGTGCGTCACTGGCAGCCGGCTGCCGCGTAACGACATACGCGAACCAGACGACGACGCGCACGCCGTTACGCTCGTCCGTCTGGGTCACGCTGGCACGCACCGCATAACCGCCGTATCCCGCATCGAAAATCGTTGCAGTCGATTGCGCATGCCGCCATGCGCGTCCTTCGCCCCACTCCCCGCATGGCCTTTCGCACACTGCTTCCGCAGCGACGCGCAAATTTCGGTCCCGCTCGGGCATCGCGCGTTGCAGCACCATCGTCGTGGATAGCGCCCGACATGCGCGTCCGCATCGCGCATCGATACAGACTTTTAAAACGCACGAATGACGAGTATCCTAAAAAAGTACTTTTCGACCGGACGGCGAATCGCGTTCCCTGACTCCCGTCCGATCGCCATGCGGCCCCATCGTCTCGCGCACCGCGCACCGATGGCGGCGTCTGTCTCTCGCGCCTGGCCGCACACCCCTTCCCCAACAATCGTCAGGAGAGCTGGTGAGCCGACTCGTCGTCGTATCCAATCGCATCGCAGATCCCCGTAAAGCCGCGGCCGGCGGTCTCGCCGTCGCCGTGAAGGACAGCCTGCAGGAAACCGGCGGCGTCTGGTTCGGCTGGAGCGGCCGGCTACGCGGCGGCGACGATCAGGCCACGCATGGCGACGACGTGCAGATCCAGAACGTCGGCGGCATCCAGCTCGCGACGGTCGACCTCGATCCGCAGGATTACGACGCTTACTATCTCGGCTACTCGAACAACGTGCTGTGGCCGGTGTTTCACTACCGGCTCGATCTCGCGCAGTTCGACCGGCGCTTCGCCGACGGCTACCGACGCGTGAACCAGCTGTTCGCGCGCAAGCTGCGCACGCTGCTGCGCCCCGACGACGTCATCTGGGTGCACGACTATCAGCTGATTCCGCTCGCGGCCGAGCTGCGCGCGATGGGCTGCACGAATCCGATCGGCTTCTTCCTGCACATCCCGATGCCGCCGCCGCCGATCATGGCCGCGATCCCGGAACACGAATGGCTGATGCGCTCGCTGTTCGCGTACGACCTCGTCGGCTTCCAGACCGAATCGGATCTGCTCCACTTCGAGCATTACGTCGAGGCCGAAGCCGGCGCGGCGCGGCTGCCCGACGGCCGGCTGCGCGCGTTCGGCCGCACGCTGTCGGCCGGTGCGTTCCCGATCGGCATCAACGTCGACGAATTCGAAGCACTCGCGCGCGATCGCGACGGCCTCGACATGTTCGAGCGCATGCGCGACGAATATTCGCGCCGTCAGCTGCTGGTCGGGGTCGACCGGCTCGATTACACGAAAGGGCTGCCGCAGCGCGTGCATGCGTTCCGCGAGTTGCTCGAACACTATCCGGAGAACCGCGACCGCGCGACGCTGATCCAGATCGCCGCGCCGAGCCGCGAGGATCTCGGCGCCTACGACGACCTGCGGCGCGAGATGGACAGTCTGTGCGGCGCGATCAACGGCGACTACGGCGAGCTCGAATGGATGCCGATGCGCTACATTCACCGCACCGTCGCGCGCAAGCGCCTGCCGGGCCTCTACCGTGCAAGCCGGGTCGCCCTCGTCACGCCGCTGCGCGACGGGATGAACCTCGTCGCGAAAGAGTTCCTCGCCGCGCAGGACGCGGCCGACCCGGGCGTGCTCGTGCTGTCGCGTTTCGCGGGTGCGGCCGAGCAACTGAAGTCGGCGCTGCTCGTCAATCCGTACGACACGCAAGGCACCGCGCAGGCGATCCAGCGCGCGCTCACGATGCCGCTCGAAGAGCGCCGCCAGCGTCACGCGGCGCTGATGGCGATCATGCGCAAGACCGACGTGCACTGGTGGCGCACGCGATTTCTCGAAGCGCTCACCGAAGCGGCCGAAGTCGCGGCCGCGACCGAATCCTGACGCGCTGGCGCGCGTTCACGCGTCCGTCGTCTCGGCGGGCATTCGAGCACGACCCACGACGTTCGACCGATACGTGTGCGTCGCTCATGGCGACGCCGTGGCGGGAGAGAAGGAAAAGAAAACGCGCAGTGTCGGCAGATCGACACGCGACGCTCGCCGGTCCGCGCAGCGCGCGTCAATGATCGGGTTCGTGCGGCCGTCGGTACGCGATGAAATCGCGCTCGACTGCAGACGCCTGCTCCGTTTCGATCGCGCCGCCGCGCGCGCTCGTTTCGTCGCCGGGTAATGACGCCGTCGCCGACGGCAGTTCGCTACGCCCCTCGATCAGCGCCTGCAACACGTCTCGTTCGAGCACCTCGCATTGCAGCAGCCGTCGCGCGATACGTTCGAGCGCGTCGCGTCGTTCTCCGAGCGTCGCCGCGACGCGCGCATGTGCATCGGCCAGCAGCGTGCGCACCTCGTCGTCGATCATGCGCGCGGTGTGCTCGCTGCAGCGGCCGTCGCCCGCATGCCACGCGCCGGGCATGCCCTGGCGTGCGTCGCCGTCGTCGAACGTCGCAAGCCCGATCTTCTCGCTCATTCCGTATTGCATGACCATGTGGCGCGCCATCGCGGTCGCGCGTTCGAGGTCGTTCTGCGCGCCGGTCGACACATCGCCGAACACGAGTTCTTCCGCCACGCGCCCGCCGAGCAGCGCGTCGATCCGGTCGAGCAACTCGCTGCGACGCAGGACGTAGCGATCCTCGGTCGGCACCTGCTGCGTGTAGCCGAGCGCCGCGACGCCGCGCGGAATGATCGACACCTTCTTCACCGGGTCGCAATGCGCGCGGCTTTCCGCGACGAGCGCATGGCCGGCTTCGTGATACGCGATCGTCAGCTTCTCCTGCTCGTTCATCACGCGGCTCTTGCGCTCGAGGCCCGTCAACGCGCGGTCGATCGCCTCGTCGAAGTCGGCCATGCCGACCGCCGGCTTGCCGAGTTCGGCCGCGTGCAGCGCGGCCTCGTTGACGACGTTCGCGAGATCCGCGCCGACGAAGCCCGGCGTGCGCGATGCAAGCTCGCCGAGATCGACGTCGGCCGCGAGCTTCACGCGCTTCACGTGCACATCGAGGATCTGGCGGCGGCCGTTCACGTCGGGCCGGTCGATCGCGATATGACGATCGAAGCGGCCCGGCCGCAGCAGTGCGGGATCGAGAATCTCGGGCCGGTTCGTCGCGGCCATGATGATCACGCCGGAGCCGGCCTGGAAGCCGTCCATCTCGACCAGCAACTGGTTGAGCGTCTGTTCGCGTTCGTCGTTGCCCGACATCGGACCGACGCCGCGCACCTTGCCGAGCGCATCGAGCTCGTCGACGAACACGATGCACGGCGCCTTCTGCTGCGCCTGCTCGAACAGGTCGCGCACGCGCGCGGCGCCCACGCCGACGAACATCTCGACGAACGCCGAGCCGCTGATCGAGAAGAACGGCACGGCCGCCTCGCCGGCCACCGCACGCGCGAGCAGCGTCTTGCCCGTGCCCGGCGCGCCGACGACGAGCACGCCTTTCGGAATCTTGCCGCCGAGCCGCTGGTAGCGATCGGGATTGCGCAGGAACGCGACGAGCTGCTGCAGTTCGGCCTTCGCTTCGTCGATGCCCGCGATGTCGTCGAACGTGATGCCGGTTTCCTGCTGCACGTACACGCGTGCGCGGCTCTTGCCCATCCCGGTGAAGTCCTGCAGCCCGCCGCGCTTGCGCAGCATCATGTTCCACACGAACACGAGCAGCACGAGCGGTAGCAGCCACGACGCGAGCGACGCGATCCAGCCGGTATCCGGCGTGCCGTGATAGCGGATGCCGGCGGCGGTCAGCGTGTCGATCAGGTGTTCGTCGGTCACGCGGCTGGTCGTGAAGCGCCACGGCGTGCCGGCTTGCCGCACGCCCGCGGCGTCGGACGCCGGCAGCATCGCGCCGGCCTGAGGCATCTTCAGCGTGCCCGAGATCGACGCCGGGCCGACCTCGAGATCGTCGACGAGCCGCGCGGCGACGAGCCGGTGAAAATCGCTGTACGCAATCGGCGTCGACGTCGGGTGCAGCATCAGCAACTGCGCGGCGAACAGCACGAAAAAGCCCGCCGCGATCAGCAATCCCGGGTAGTCGAATTTCCTGTCCATGGCATCGGGCCGGCCGTATCTGCCGCGCGGCGGAGGCTCACGCCGGCACGCGCGCGCAACCCGCGCAACCGGTACGCGGCTGCGGCCGCGGCGACCAGCCGAAAACGGCATGCATCCACGCCATCGTCGCCTCGCTGTCTCGCGTCGTTCGTCGCATCGATACCGCCTCGGCAACATCGTCGGCCGACGTCGCCGGGGCGATCCTCGCCCGGGCGGCACGCCGTGACGCGCCGCTCCTGATTTCAGTCTAGTTCGCGTGCGGGCGTCGCGCACCGCTCGCCGTGCACGCGTCGAATCGTCCGACGAACGGCTTTCATCCGCCCCCTTGCCGCGTTATAGTCGCGTTCATGACATTTTCGTGACAGTCGTATCGCGCCGCCGCGCGCGATAGCGGCCGTTGCATTCCGCCCTGCCGCGGCTGCCCGCGCGGCGCCGGCGCACATCGAACGACAACGCCCACCCGCCCATTCGAGGAGCCCCCGACGTGAACGACACCCCCGATCGCCCCGACGACCTTCCCGCCGATCCCGACCGCCGCCGTGTGCTCGGCGGCCTCGCCGCGCTCGGTGCCGGTGTCGCGCTCGCCGGCTGCGAAACCACCGCGGGCAACGCGCCGCGCTCGGCCGCCGACTTGCGCGTCGACGAAGCGTTGCGCCAGCGCGTGCGCCACATCGTCGTGATCTATGCGGAAAACCGCAGCTTCGCGAACCTGTACGGCGATTTCCCGGGGGTGCTTCATCCGCTGAGCGAAGTGCGCCCCGAACATGCGCAGCAGCTCGATCGCGACGGCAAGACGCCGCTGCCGGTGCTGCCGAAGATCTGGGGCGGGCTCGTGCCGCAGGCGCAGGAAGTGGACGGCAAGCGCTACGCGATCGCCGAGCGCGACATCGACAAGCTGCCGAATGCGCCGTTCCGGATTACCGACGCGCAGGGCCAGCCGCTGCCGAACGGCGTGATCACGCGCGACCTGTGGCACCGTTTCTACCAGAACCAGATGCAGATCGCGGGCGGCCGCAACAACCAGTTCGCCGCATGGGCCGATTCGGGCGGCCTCGTGATGGGCCATTACCGCAATTCGGCCGACACGCTGCGGCTGTGGAATCTCGCGCGGCAATACACGCTGTGCGACAACTTCTTCATGGCGGCCTTCGGCGGTTCGTGGATGAACCACATGTTCCTGATCTCCGCGCAGCCGCCGCTGTATCCGGACGCGCACAAGCATCCGCATGCGGCGAAGCTGCTGTCGAAGGTCGAAGGTGACGACCCGACCGGCACGCGCCTGAAGCTCTCCGACGATTCGCCCGCGTCCGCGCTGGACGGCCCGCCGAAGTTCGCGGTCGACGGTCCGCTGACGCCGGACGGCTACGGCGTCAACACGATGGCGCCGCCGTACCAGCCGAGCTACGTGCCGCCGCCCGATCCGGGCAACGCCGCGTATGCGGACCCGGCCGACCATCGCGTGATGCCGCCGCAGGGCTACGCGACGATCGGCGACCGCCTGTCGGAAAAGAACATCGACTGGGCGTGGTACAGCGGTGCGTGGCAGTACGCGCTCGAGCATCGCGACACCGGCACCGTGCCCGATTTCCAGTACCACCACCAGCCGTTCAACTACTTCGTGAACTACGCGCCGGGCACCGAAGCCCGCCGCAAGCACCTGCGCGACGCGGGGCTCGGCGACGAGCCGTCGACCAACCATTTCATCGCCGACATCGACGCGGGCCGCCTGCCAGCCGTCACGTTCTACAAGCCGCAAGGCAACCTGAACATGCACGCGGGTTATGCGGACATCGAATCGGGCGACCGTCACATCGCGACCGTGATCGACCATATCCGGCGCGGGCCGCAATGGGAGAACACCGTGATCGTGATGACCCACGACGAGAACGGCGGCTGGTGGGATCACGTCGCGCCGCCGGTCGGCGACCGCTGGGGCCCCGGCTCGCGGATTCCGGCACTCGTGATCTCGCCGTTCGCGAAAAAGGGCTTCGTTGATCACACGCTGTACGACACGAACTCGATCCTGCGCTTCATCAGCCGCGTGCACGGCCTCGCGCCGCTCGACGGCGTGGTGCTGCGCAACAACGCGTTCGCCGCGCGTGGCGAGACGCCGCCGGGCGATTTGACAAACGCGCTCGAGCTCGGCTGACCGCCGTCGATCCCCGGAAACGACGACGTCCCGGGCCATGCGATCGATGGCTCGGGGCGTCGTTCGTTTCAGGGCCGACGAGGCTACACGGCGCTACGCAATGCGTCGCGCAGCATTGCGGTGCTCAGTGAGTGAATAGCGGCGCGCGCGACGCCCAAATGAAAACGTCCCGCCGCCAGCAAGCAATACCGGCGACGGGACGTCAAAGACGATGACGCTGCGTACCGTCAGCCGCCGATACGCTGCTCGATCTTCTTCATCGTGCCGGTCATTTCAGCCGGCAAGCGCAGCTTCAGCGTATCGAACAACGCCGCGTGCAGCTTCAGCTCCTCGCGCCACTCGTCCGCGTTCATCGACGTCACCGCATCGAACTGATCGCGAGTGAAATCGAGGCCGTCCCAGTGCAGGTCTTCATACGCAGGCGACACGCCGAACGCATGCTCGCCGCCACCGCCCCTGCCTTCCAGCCGATCGAGCATCCACTTCAGCACGCGCATGTTCTCACCGAAGCCCGGCCACACGAACTTGCCGTTCGCATCCTTGCGGAACCAGTTCACGCAGTAGATCTTCGGCAGCGTCGCGCCGGCGGCTTCAAGTTGCTTGCCGATGTCGAGCCAGTGCGCGAAATAATCGCTGACGTTGTAGCCGCAGAACGGCAGCATCGCGAACGGATCGCGGCGCACGACGCCCTGCTGGCCGACGGCTGCCGCGGTCGTCTCGGAGCCCATCGTCGCGGCCATGTACACGCCTTCGACCCAGTCGCGCGCCTCGGTCACGAGCGGCACCGTCGTCGAGCGGCGGCCACCGAAGATGAACGCGTCGATCGGCACGCCTGCCGAGTTCTCCCAGTCGTCGTCGATCGACGGACACTGCGCGGCCGGCGCGGTGAAGCGCGAGTTCGGATGCGCGGCCTTGCGGCCGGTTTCCTTGCCGATCTCGGGCGTCCACGGGTTGCCCTGCCAGTCGGTCAGCTTCGCGGGCGGCGTGTCGGTCAGCCCTTCCCACCACACGTCGCCGTCTTCCGTCAGCGCGACGTTCGTGAAGATCACGTTTTCCTTCAGCGTGGCGATCGCGTTCGGGTTGGTCTTCACGCCCGTGCCCGGCGCGACGCCGAAGAAACCGGCTTCCGGGTTGATCGCATACAGGCGGCCGTCGCGGCCGGGCTTCAGCCACGCGATGTCGTCGCCGATCGTCGTGACCTTCCAGCCGTCGAAGCCCTGCGGCGGAATCAGCATCGCGAAGTTGGTCTTGCCGCACGCGGACGGGAACGCGGCCGCGACGTGATACTTCTTGCCGGCCGGCGACGTCACGCCGAGGATCAGCATGTGTTCGGCGAGCCAGCCCTGATCGCGGCCCATCGTCGACGCGATGCGCAGTGCGAAGCACTTCTTGCCGAGCAGCGCGTTGCCGCCATAGCCCGAGCCGAAGCTCCAGATCTCGCGCGTTTCCGGAAAGTGCACGATGTACTTGACCGGATTGCACGGCCACGGCACGTCCTGCTGGCCGGCTTCGAGCGGATGGCCGACGCTGTGCACGCACGGCACGAAGTCGCCATCCTCGCCGAGCACGTCGTACACGTCGCGCCCCATGCGCGTCATGATCCGCATGTTCACCGCGACGTACGGGCTGTCGGACAACTCGACGCCGACGTGCGCGATCGGCGAGCCGAGCGGGCCCATCGAGAACGGCACGACGTACAGCGTGCGGCCGCGCATCGAGCCGCGGAACAGCCCGTTCAACGTCTCGCGCATTTCGGCCGGTTCGATCCAGTTGTTGGTCGGGCCGACGTCGTCGCGCGAGGCCGCGCAGATGAACGTGCGATCCTCGACGCGCGCGACGTCCGACGGATCGGATTGCGCGAGATACGAGTTCGGACGCTTCGCCGGATTCAGGCGCGTGAGCGTGCCCTGATCGACCATCGCCTGGCACAGCGCATCGTATTCTTCCTGCGAACCGTCACACCACACGACGCGCTCGGGCTCCGTCAGTGCCGCGATGCGCGACACCCAGTCGATCAGCTTGCGATGTTTGACGAAAGCCGGCGGAGCGATCAGCGGGCCGTGCGTTGCTTCGGCCAAAGTGTTTTGCGACATGGGAATGTCTCCAGATTTATTGGGCGGGGATGGGGATGCGGGGCGAGCCCGCGAGATGGGGAATGCGTGCGGAGCGCAGGAAGATGCGGCGCGAGGACGGGACGCGCGAGCGGAGCGCGCGTCGATGCCGCGATGCGTGCGAGAGAAGGTGAAGTCTCGTTAGAGGGTGCGAACGCGAGTTTCGCCATGCAAGCAACCTGCCATACAACTCCATGCCGGCCAGCATACCATCGCCGTTATTGGGCGGGCGTTGCGTTGCAACAAGAAACAACTGTGACTGCGCGCCGGCATGCGCGTTGCAGACAGGTGCTTTTTACGGCGACGTTGTGCCCGCTTTGGGGACGAAACGAGCGCGACGACCGCCCCGCAAGGGTTTCACTCGAGCGGCAATTTCAACCTGCCACTCGTCCGTATGCACAACGCTAACGCGAGTCGCACGAATTCGCGTTTTCGCTACTCAGGCAAACCCTGAATTAGGTTGTGTACACAAACATCCTGTCCGAATGCCAATACGTCGTGAAAGTCGTGCGCGGATAACGTGCCAGGTTCGAGCAGACAAAAAAAACGCCAGCCCCGCGGGGCTGGCGTCGTGCTTCGGGTCCGACGACGATCAGAACTGATTCATCGTGTTGTCCTTGCCCGCTGCCTTCAGCGCCGCTTCGCCGCTGAAGTATTCCTTGTGGTCGTCGCCGATGTCCGAACCCGACATGTTCTGGTGCTTCACGCACGCGATGCCCTGGCGGATTTCCTTGCGCTGCACGCCCGCCACGTAGCCGAGCATGCCCTGGTCGCCGAAGTATTCCTTGGCCAGGTTGTCGGTCGACAGCGCAGCCGTGTGGTACGTCGGCAGCGTGATCAGGTGGTGGAAGATGCCTGCTTCACGCGATGCATCGGCCTGGAACGTACGGATCTTCTCGTCGGCGAGCTTGGCCAGTTCGGTTTCGTCGTATTCGACGCTCATCAGCTGTGCACGGTCGTAAGCCGACACGTCCTTGCCTTCGGCCTTCATCGCGTCGTACGCCTGCTGGCGGAAGTTCAGCGTCCAGTTGAACGACGGGCTGTTGTTGTACACCAGCTTCGCGTTCGGGATCACCTTGCGGATCTCGCTGACCATGCCGCCGATCTGTGCGATATGCGGTTTTTCGGTTTCGATCCACAGCAGGTCGGCGCCGTTCTGCAGCGACGTGATGCAGTCGAGCACGCAACGCGCTTCGCCCGTGCCGGCGCGGAACTGGAACAGGTTGCTCGGCAGGCGCTTCGGACGCAGCAGCTTGCCGTCGCGTTTGATGACGACGTCACCGTTGCCCAGTTGGTCGGCCGACAGTTCTTCGCAATCGAGGAACGCGTTGTATTGATCGCCCAGGTCGCCCGGCTGGTTCGTCACGGCGATCTGCTTGGTCAGGCCGGCGCCGAGCGAATCGGTACGGGCGACGATGATGCCGTCGTCCACGCCCAGCTCCAGGAATGCATAGCGGATCGCGCGGATCTTCGCGAGGAAGTCCTCGTGCGGCACCGTGACCTTGCCGTCCTGGTGGCCGCACTGCTTCTCGTCCGACACCTGGTTTTCGATCTGGATGCAGCACGCGCCCGCTTCAATGAACTGCTTGGCCAGCAGGTAGGTCGCTTCCGCGTTGCCGAAGCCGGCGTCGATGTCGGCGATGATCGGCACGACGTGCGTGACGTGGTTGTCGATCTTTTGCTGGATCGCGGCCTTGGCGGTCGCGTCCTTCGCGGCATCCAGCTCGCGGAACAGGCCGCCCAGCTCACGGGCGTCGGCCTGGCGCAGGAACGTGTACAGCTCGCGGATCAGCGCGCTGACCGAGGTCTTTTCGTGCATCGACTGATCCGGCAGCGGGCCGAATTCCGAACGCAGCGCGGCGACCATCCAGCCCGACAGGTACAGGTAGCGGCGTTCGGTGCTGTTGAAGTGCTTCTTGATGGAAATCATCTTCTGCTGGCCGATGAAGCCGTGCCAGCAACCCAGTGACTGCGTGTACTTGGACGGATCGGCATCGTACGCGGCCATGTCGGCGCGCATGATCTTCGCGGTGTACTTCGCGATGTCCAGGCCGGTCTTGAACTTGTTCTGGGCACGCATGCGGGCCGCATACTCGGGGCTGATGGCGTTCCACGCGCTGCCGTGGTTTTCCTTCAAGCCTGCCACTGCCTTGATGTCGTCTTGATATTGGGACATGTCTATCTCCTGGGAACGAAGCGCATTTGAGTAAAGGTTTCAGCGTGCCCGCCGCGTGTGACGAAGCGAACTGCATGGACTCAATAGTAATCCCGCCCAGCGAAATTTCGATCAAGTCTTATATAAGACATAAGATATAAATTTTCGTTATTTTTCAATGAGATAGTCACACGTTTTTGCGATGCAAAACACGGTTTCAAGCGGCGGTAAAACGTGGCGGCAGGAATTTCGCGTGACTTCCGCAATATGAAATGCCCTTTCGGCTGCTGAAGAATGGGCATGCGTCGACAAGGCCGGACGACGACGGCCACTCCCCTTTGTCATAGTTATGACAAAACGTCTATACTTGGACGATTCTTTGAGCCGCGTATATCGACGCATTGGCCTGCCTGCCCCGGAGCGACATGAACGACTCTTCCGTTTTCGACACGCTGTGCGAACTGCTGAATACATCCGGCGCGCGTTTCCGCGTGCTCGAGCATCCGGCGGAAGGAAAATCCGACGCGATCGCCGCGTTGCGCGGCACCCGCCCCGAACAGGGCGCGAAGGCGATGCTCTGCACGTTCAAGGATGGCGGCGACACCACCGCGCTCGCGGTGATTCCCGGCCACCTGAAGATCGACTTCCACAAGGTCGCCGATGCGGTGGGCCGGCGCAAGGCGACGCTCGCGTCCCCCGACGTCGCGGCCGCCGTCACGCGCTGCGTGATGGGCGCCGTGCCGCCGTTCGCATTCGATGCGAACGTGACGCTCGTGGTCGATCCCGCGCTGGTCGAGCGCAACGCCGAGATCGCATTCAACGCCGGCCGCCTCGACCGCTCGGTCGTGCTCGACGCGGCCGACTATGTCCGGATCGCGCGCCCGCTGCTGGTCGACATCACGCGGCCCGAGACGACCGACACACCCGCCCCCCAGGACCACGCATGAGCACGAACCGCAAACCGCTACCGTCGGAGCAGGCGTCGCTGATCGAACAGGTACAGCGCATCGCCGAAGGACTCGGCGAGATGTTCGCGCCGTTCACCGAGGTCGTCGTGCACGACCTGCGCACGCCGGAGCACGCGATCCTCGCGATCCACAACAACCTGTCCGGCCGCGCGGTCGGCGATCCCGCGACCGAACTCGGCCTCGCCCGCATCGCCGACGACGATTTCCCGCAGGTGCTCGCGAACTACCCGAACCGCTTCGCCGACGGCCGCACCGCGAAAAGCACGTCGATCGGCATCAAGGATTCGACCGGGCGCTACGTCGCCGCGCTGTGCCTGAATGCCGACGTCACGCTGTTCCGGGGCTTCCAGGGCATGCTGAACCAGTTCTGCCGCACGGACGGCGAGACCGTCGTCGAAACACTCGACCCGGCCGGCGCGGACGCGATCCGGCAGCGCATCGACGCATTCGCGACGCGTCTCGCGACGACGCCGCGCGAGCTGAAGACCGACCAGCGCCGCGAACTGATGCAGACGCTGAAGGCCGACGGCTTCCTCGAGGTGCGCCGCGCGATGGAGATCGTGTCGCAGCATCTCGGCGTGTCGCGCGCGACCGTCTACAACGACGCAAAGTGACGCCGCGCGTCCGGCGTTGCCGTTTTGAGTTTCCCGTTGACTGACCTTTCCGACTCTCGAGCGACCATGAATTCTCCGACTCTCCCTACGTACGACGACGTCGCCACCGCCGCGGCCCGCCTCGAAGGCCACGCGCACCGCACGCCGGTGATGACGTCGCGGACGATCGACGACGCGCTCGGCGCGCAGGTGTTCTTCAAGTGCGAGAACCTGCAGCGCATGGGCGCCTTCAAGTTCCGCGGCGCGTTCAACGCACTGTCGCGCTTCGACGCGGAACAGCGCCGCCACGGCGTCGTCGCGTTCTCGTCGGGCAACCATGCGCAGGCGGTCGCGCTGTCGGCGCGCATTCTCGGCATTCCCGCGACGATCGTGATGCCGCAGGACGCGCCGGCCGCGAAGATGGCCGCGACGCGCGGCTACGGCGGCAACGTCGTGACCTACGACCGCTATACCGAGGATCGCGAGCAGATCGGGCGCGAGCTCGCAGAGAAGCATGGGCTCACGCTGGTCCCGCCCTACGATCACCCTGACGTGATCGCCGGCCAGGGCACCGCGGCCAAGGAACTGTTCGACGAAGTCGGTCCGCTCGACGCGGTGTTCACGCCGCTCGGCGGTGGCGGGTTGCTGTCGGGCACCGCGCTCGCCACGCGCGCGCTGTCGCCGCACGCGAAGCTGTACGGCGTCGAGCCGGAAGCCGGCAACGACGCCCAGCAATCGTTCCGGTCCGGCACGATCGTGCATATCGACACACCGCGCACGATCGCCGACGGCGCGCAGACGCAGCACCTCGGCAACCTGACGTTCCCGATCCTGCGCCGCGACGTCGACGACATCCTGACCGCGACGGACGCAGAACTGGTCGACTGCATGCGTTTCTTCGCCACGCGGATGAAGATCGTCGTCGAGCCGACCGGCTGCCTGTCGTTCGCCGCCGTGCGGCGGATGAAGGATGCGCTGCAGGGCAAGCGCGTCGGCGTGGTGATCAGCGGCGGCAACGTCGATCTCGAGAACTTCTGCGCGCTGGTGTCGGCGCCCGCCTGACCGTCGCGGCGCGCATGAAGATCATCTCATGCGCGCCGCGCCCCTTCACGGCGCGTTAAGTTTCGCGCCCTAGACTGATTACGTCATCCTGAATTCAGTCGTGAAGGAGTCGCCATGAATACGCACGCGATCGTCGCCGCCGCCCTCGCGGCCGCTTCCCTGTCGGCGTTCGCTCAACCGGGCGTGACGTCATCCGGTTTTCCCGCCGCCGCGCCTCACCCCGCAGCCGGGCAAGCAGTGCACCGTTCGCCCGCCGCGTTGCCGCCCGCCGGCTTCGTGCTCGCGAAGATCGATCAGAACAATACGCCGCCCGATCGCGGTGGCGACCCGGCCGGCCGCGCGCATGGCGGCACGCATATGTAACGATACGCGCCGGCCATCGATATTCGGAACGACGGCCGCGACGGATCGCGGGCGGCGAGGATAGCGTCGGTGCGCCGCTGCAACGCAGCCGTCGACCGTCTCCGGTTGCGGAATCAGCCAGTCGCGCCCGGCGCGAAGTCACGCGCTCGCCCCCGCCGGTTTCATCAGACGTGAAACGCGGTACCGTCGGGAGAGCGCGAGCGAATCCGGCACTCCGCCGCCGGACAATGACGTTTTTTTGCATCCCCACCCGGCCGCACGATTGACGCGCCGGAGGGCGCGCCATTACCCTTGCGCGCTGATGGTTCCCAGGGATGGGATCAAAAGGGAACGCAGGCGAGGCAACGCCTCGAAGCTGCGGCTGCCCCCGCAACTGTGAGCGGCGAATCCGTGCCACCGCATGCCACTGGGAAACCGGGAAGGCCCGCACGGACGACGACCCGCGAGCCAGGAGACCTGCCATCGACCCGAGGTCCAGCAGCCGCACCGGGCGGGGTGTCCCGATGCGCCAGGCGCCGCCCCCGGCGGCGGCCCGTTGCATGGACGACCCGACCTCAGGATCCGTCAGATGTCCATCATTCCCGAATCCGCTTCCCGACCGGAAGCGTCGCACCGACACGCCGTCGGCATGCGTTCCTCGTCCGCCTTCGGCTCACGATCGCCGTACACGCCACACGCTTGGTCCCGCTGTCTCATGAATATTCGTCACCTGCTTGCCACGTCCGCCGCCACCGCGCTGCTTTCCCCGCTCGCTCATGCGGCCGGCGATACGGCGCAGGCGCAGCCCGCCGCGCCCGCGTCAGGCGCGGACCTGCCGACGATCAGCGTGACCGACACGCGGCACCTGCCCGAATCGTTCGACCGTCGCTATGCGTCGACGCAGGTGCTCACGCGCGAGGATCTCGACCGGCTGTCGCCCGCCGACCCGAGCATCACGCAGGCGCTCGCGACGCTACCGGGCGTGACCGTCGCGCAGAACGGCGGGCCCGGCTCATCCGCGTCGGTCAGCATCCGCGGGTCGTCGGCGAGCCAGGTCGCCGTGTTCATCGACGGCATCCGGATCGGCTCGCCGACCACCGGCATCGCGCCGTGGGCCGACCTGCCGACCGAAGCGTTCGAGCGCGTCGAAGTGATCTCCGGGCCGGCCGCCGCGTCGTTCGGCAACAACGCGATGGGGGGCGTCGTGCAGCTCTTCACGCGCCGCGCCGCCCACCAGCCGAACCAGACCACCGTGTCGTTCGGCGGCGGCTCGAACAAGACGTTCGACACGCAGTTCCGCACGTCGGGCACGGTGCCGTCGACGGGGCCGCTGGCCGCGCTCGGCGGGCTCACCTACTCGCTCGGGCTGCACGACTACAACACGGCCGGCATCGATGCGACGCGGCCGTTCTTCTACGGCCACGAAGACGGCCGCAATCCGTATCACGCGCAGGATCTCGACGCACGGCTCGGCTACGCGCGCGACAACTGGTCGATCTCGACGTTCGCGCTGTACCACCGCTCCGATCTGTCCTACGACAACAGCGGCTACGCGAATCGCGAGCTCGATCACCAGTTGACGACCGGCGTCGCGTTCCATCTCGACATCACGCCCGATACGCAGTTCGACCAGTCGTTCGGCTATGCGAACGACCGCCAGTTCATCTACGCGGCCAACCCGGCGCTCGCGACGGATCAGATCAATTCGCAGCGCATCAGCACGTCGACGTCGCTGACCCATCAGGAGCACGGGTTTCACCTGTTCGGCCTGCCGCTGTCGGGCGAATCGAAGCTCGCGTACGACTTCACGCGCGAGCAGGCGTTCCTGCCGGTCGACATTCCCGGCGGCGTGCCGACGCGCAACGATTCCGCGTTCTCGCTGCACCAGTCGGCGACGCTCGGCCGCGTGACGATGTTCGTCGCGGGCCGTCACGAGATCATCGCCGGGCAAGCGGTGAACACCGGCAACGCCGCGCTGTCGTGGGCGATCACGCCGGTCTACACGGCGCGCGTGTCGTACGGCAACGCGTTCCGCCTGCCGACCTTCAACGACCTGTACTACCCCGGCTACGGCAATCCGAACCTCAGCCCGGAACGCAGCACGTCGGTCGAGGCCGCAATCGACGCGAACACGGCGTACGGCACGTTCACCGCGGCGATCTACGACACGCGCGTCAGCAACCTGATCGCGTACAACCCGGCAACGTTCTCGCCGATGAACATCGGCCGTTCGCACATTCGCGGCATCGACCTGTCGTACAAGGGGACGATCGGCCGGTCGACGCCGGTGAGCGTCGCGGTCGGCATCCTGAATCCGCAGGACGAAACCAACCAGACCTGGCTCAGCCGCCGGCCGCGCCAGACGGTCAGCCTGAACGTCGACCACACGTGGGACGAACTGAAGCTGCACGCGCTGAGCACGGGCGCGTCGCTGCTATACGGCGGCTCGACGTTCGACGATCCGGCCAACCGGCAGTACCTGGCGTCGTACCTGACGGTGAACCTGCGCGCGTCGTACCGGATCAATGCGCACCTGACCGTGTCGGCGTCGCTGTCGAACCTGTTCGACCGGCAGTACATGACCGCGTACGGCTACAACACGCTCGGGCGCACCGCGTTCGGCAAGGTCAGCTATACGTTCTGACGGCCACGCACATCGCGCAAGGAACCCCACCGGCACGCGCGAAAAATTGACATCGCGGCAAAAGCTAATAGAATTAGTTTTTTGACTAAACCGCATAGCATTCGTCATGGCGCGTGCCGGCATCACTCTGGACAAGCTGGTCGAAGCCGGCGCGCAGCTCGCCGATGAAACCGGCTTCGAGCAACTCACCGGCGCAGCGCTCGCGCGGCATTTCGACGTCAAGCTGGCGAGCCTGTATTCCCATATCCCGAGCTTCGACGATCTCAAGAGCCGCATCGCACTGTTCGCGCTGCAGGAGCTGGCCGATCGCGCCACCGATGCGCTGGCCGGCCGCACCGGCAAGGACGCGCTGGCCGCGCTCGCGAACGTCTATCGCGACTACGCGCGTGCGCATCCCGGCCGCTTTGCGGCCGCGCGCCATCCGGTAAGCCCCGAGCGCGCCGCCGCGAGCGCGGGCGGCCAGCTCGTCAGGATGACGGCGGCGGTGCTGCGCGGCTACGACCTGCCGGATACCGAGCACGCGCATGCAATTCGCCTGCTCGGCGGCTTCTTCATGGGCTACGTGACGCTCGAAAGCGCCGGCGGCTTCTCGCACAGCGCGCCGGATTCCGACGCGTCGTGGTCGCGCAGCCTCGATGCGCTCGACGTGATGCTGCGCCACTGGCCGTCGCCCGCATGACGCATCGAACGGAGTCCGAACGATGAAAGACAAACCCGACGGCGTCGTGCTGCCGAGCCGTGTCGTTCCCTTCCCGACCTCGATCAGCGACGAAGCGCGGGCCGCGCTGCAACGCCTGACCGGTGACGACGGCGTGCCGCTGAACGCGTTGCACGTGATGCCGGCGCCCGACGATATCGACGCGTGGATGCGCGTGAAGGCCAGCGCCGACGCGCATTACGCGGCCGCGGTCGAGCAGTTGGCCGGCCATTTGCGTTCGCGCGTCGAGACGATCCGTGTCGGCGCTGCGGACGTGCATGTCGCGACACCGGAGGCTGAGGCTTCCAGCGCCTATGCGACCATCGACCTGCACGGCGGCGCGCTGGTCGTCGGCGGCGCCGCCGCGTGCCGCGCCGGCGCGCAGATGCAGGCCGACCGGCTCGGCATCCGCTGCTACGGTGTCGACTACCGGATGCCGCCCGAGCATCCGTATCCGGCCGCGCTGGACGACTGCATCGCGACCTATGCCTACGTGCTCGAGCGTTACGCACCGGAAAACATCGTCATCGGCGGCCGTTCGGCCGGCGGCAATCTCGCGGCCGCGATGGTGCTGCGCGCCCGCGACGAGGGCCTGCCGCTGCCGGCCGCGCTCGTGCTGCTGTCGCCGGAAGCCGACCTGACCGAATCCGGCGACAGCTTCGAGACCAACCGGCTCGTCGATGTCGTGTTGCCGGCGCCGCTGATGGCGAACAATCTGCTCTACGCAAACGGCGCCGATCTCGCGCATCCGTACCTGTCGCCGCTGTTCGGCGATTTCACCGCCGGCTTCCCGCCGACCTTCATCCAGAGCGGCACGCGTGATTTGTTCCTGTCGAACGCCGTGCGCCTGCATCGCGCGTTGCGACGCGCGCAGGTGCCGACCGAGCTGCACGTGTTCGAGGGGATGCCGCATGGCGGCTTCATGGGCGCGCCGGAGGATCTCGAGCTGAGCCAGGAAATCGCGCGCTTCGTGCACGCGCACCTGCACGCATCGAATCGAGCCGGCGATGAATAGAAACGCACACAAGAACGACATCGGCATCGGTCAGGATCGCTAGATCGAATGCGGAGATCTGCCGGCCGATCTCCGCGATGCGATCGACGTCGACCCGCATCTGGCGGCCGTCATGCCGTTGGTCGACGCACTGGAGATCCACTGTGTCGCGGAATGCTGCGGCATCGACGCATTCGGCTTCTGGCCCGACGAAATCGCCGTTGCGCTCGACACGCAGGATTCCGACGCGCTGACACGGCTCATCGACGATCTGCTGTCGATTCGGCATGCGATCGAAGCGTTGCCGTCCGATATCGTCGTCAGCAAGCGAATCAACCAGTACTTTCGTAAAACGGCGATGCTCGAGCTGCTCGCCCATCTCCGGACGACGATCGACGCGATCCGGTCGGCCCGCGCCGCCCCGCGCGCCTAGATCAGCCCGCGCACGCCCGCCACCAGCTGGATCGCGCCGAATACCGCGACGACGGCCGCCGACCCGCGCGACAGCGCGTGCATGAACGCGAACGACAGCTTCGTGCGCAGCGCGGCGGTCGCGCTGCTCAGGCAGAGCCACCACGTGGCCGAACCGATGAACACGCCGGCCACCATCCACGCGACGGTCGCCCACATCGCGCCTTCCTGCGCCCCCGGCAACGGGCCGAGCGCCGCGAAGATCCCGACGAACGACACGATCGTCATCGGGTTCGACAGCGTGAGGCCGAACGTCGTCAGGAAATCGCGCAGGACGGTCGACCGCGGCAGGTCGCGTTGCCCCGCCGGCGCGGCCGGCGCGGCCGGCGCCTGGCGTGCGATGGTCCATGCGAGCCAGACGAGAAACGCGCCGCCGCCGATTTTCAGGCCGACGGTCAGCATCGGGAACGCGGTGAAGATGCCCGCGACGCCCAGCGCGCCGAGCAGGCCGTAAATCGCATCCGCGCACGCGGCGCCGATGCCCGTCGCGAAGCCCGCCTGGAAGCCGCGGCTCAGGCTGCGCTGAATGCACAGCATGCCGATCGGGCCGACCGGCACCGCGATCGACAGCCCCATCACGACGGATTTGATGAACAACATCGCCCGCTCCTTGCAACATCCAGTGGCTCGAACAGGCATCGTAGGGAAAGTCCGGCCCCCGCTGAATGCGGTTTTTAAGGAAAAATGGCGGCTCTCCCTTAAAAACTCCAACCGCAATGGACGATCTGGACTGGAAGGTGCTGGCGCTGTTGCAGGACAACGGGCGCATCAGCTATACGGAGCTCGCGCGCCAGGTTCACCTGTCGGTGCCGGCGGTGACGGAGCGCGTGAAGCGTCTTGAAGCGGCCGGTGTGATCGACGGCTACACCGCCCGGATCAATCCGTCCGCGGCCGGCTATCCGGTGAGCGCGCTGATCGGCATCACGGTGCCGCAACCGGCGAAAGCGAAGTTCCTCAAGCTGCTGGAGACGATTCCCGAAGTCGTCGAATGCCATCACGTGACGGGCGCGGATTCGTACGTGATGCGGTTCGTCGCCGTCAGCATGGCCCATCTCGAACAACTGATCGAACGGGTCAACCTTTACGGCGAGACGCGCACGTCGATCGTGATGTCGACGCCGTTGCCGGCGCGCGGGATGGCGCGGCCGCCGTCGAAGCCCGGCGACACGCGTCGGTAGCGGGCCGCGGTTTCGGGACCGTCCGACGCGACCGGCCGAACCGGCGACGACCGATGGTCGCCGGCCCCCGTCATGCATCGCGTTCCCCTCGCATGACGATCGGTACGGGCTGGCTATTTGCCGACCGCACCGCCGAGCAGGCCACCCACCAGCGACGTCACCGGCGCCAGCGGATTGGCGAGACCGCCCAGCGGCGAGCCGCCACCGCTCGTACCGGTCGCCGAGCCATCGTGCACGGTCGCCGGGATGCCGCCGACCACGCTCGTCACCAGACCGGCAACCGGCACCGCGCCGTTCGGGCCGCTCGGGTTCACGAGGCCGCCCGCATTGGTCACCGTGTTGCCGACTGCCCGAACGAGGCCGCCGACCGCGCCGACGATCGGCTGCGGCGACGTGGACGTCACCTTCCATCCGGCCGACGTGATCGCGCCGCCGACCTGCCCGAGCAGGCCCGCGACCGGCTGCCCGAGGCCGGTTGCGGTGCCGACCTGCTGCGTGAGCTGGCCCGCCGTCGTCACGAGCGGCGTGATCGCGGTGCTGATCGCCTGCGTCGCCTGCTGGACCGGGGCCGACGCGAGAGTCGCGCCGAGCATGGTGCCGCCCGACTTCAGGCCGCCGGCCACCGTGTCGAGCAGGCCACCGACGGGCGCCGTGATCGGCGCGAGCGGCGACAGCGGGCCAGAGCCGAGCGCCTTCACCGTTTCGCTAAGGCCGTTGACCGGGTTGCCGGCCGAGCCGACGAGGGTGCCAAGGCCTGTTACCGTCCTGCCGACCGGGTTCGGCGTAAAGCCGATCTGACCGATACCGTTGCTCACGGCGTTCGTCGTATCGCGGATGATCGTGCCGACGCCGGTGACCGTGTCGGCCGGCCCGGCCGTCACCGCCTTGCCGACGCCCGGCAGCGTCACGTCGCCGAGCGTCGCGCCCGCAGCCAGCACGACTGCGCCGACGGAACTGATGATGCCGTTGGTGCCGGGTGTGCCGCTGGTTCCGCTCGTGCCGCCTGTGCCGCTGGTTCCACTCGTGCCACTCGTGCCACTGGTTCCACTGGTTCCGCTGGTTCCGCTGGTTCCGCTGGTTCCGCTGGTTCCGCTAGTTCCGCTGGTACCGCTCGTGCCACTTGATCCACTCGTACCGCTGCTTCCACTCGTGCCACTGGTCCCACTCGTGCCACTGGTCCCGCTCGTGCCGCTGGTCCCGCTCGTACTCGTCCCGATGTTGTTACCGGCTAGCGTCGGTGCCGTAATGTCGCTGCCGCCGCACGCTGCGAGCGCGCACGCCGCGGCAATGGCGGCGAACGCAACGTTCGCCTTGATGAAGTGATCTTGCATGGAAGCCCCCGTTCGCTATTCAGCGCGATCACCCCAACAAGCATCTACCGTGCCATTTCCATCGGCCTCCTTCACAATTTCACAATCACCCTGCGACAGCCGTCCGCGCCGCACTGCGCGGCATGGCGCATCACGTGCAGATCGTGCCTCGAGGCGCGGTCCACTCTGGCATTCCGATAACGCCGACGTAACACCGGCCCTGCGTTACGTAGCACGAACCAGGAAAAACCGACGTCGTCCATCCGTACACGGGCCACATAGTCGTCACGGTCGCTTCACCAGTTTCACGATCGTCAGTGTGCCGTTGACGTTTTCCACTCGAACCCGGACCCTGTCGCCCACATGCAGCGACGGGATCATCGCCGCGTCGCCGGCCTTGAACGCCATCGTCATCGGCGGCATTCCGATGTTGTCGAGGGCACCGTGCGTCAGTGTCACGAACTGGCGGCCGGCGTCGATTTCCTTGACTTCGGCATCGGTCAGCTTCGTATCCGGCACCGACATGGTCGTGTCGGCTGACTTCATGCCGGACATGTCGCCACTCGCGAGCGCCGACGTCGCAACGATCGCCATCGCGCACGACACGACGACGGCGCGAAAACAGGTTTTCATCGAGCGTCTCCCGTCGGGCCCGGCGCGTTTCCCCCGCCAGTCGGCGCTACGCATCACACGATCAACGTCACACCGGCCCATGCGATCAGCACGGCCCCCAGCACACGGCCGATACGATCGCCGCCGGGCAGCACCTTTTCCACGAACACGAACAGCGACAACGCGACGATCCATACGACGTTCATCACGCCGCCGACGAACAGCAGCGCCATCAGCAACCAGCAGCAGCCCACGCAAACCATGCCGTGCCGCGCACCCAGCAGGAAACTGCCGACAACGCCCGGACGCCAGTGCGCGACCAGGAATGCCGCCGGCGCACGGCATTGCCGCAGGCACGCACGTTTCAGCGGCGAGAATTGGTAGAGTCCGGCCAGCGCCAGCACGATCGCGGAAAGCAGCGCACTTTTCGACCACAGCATCATCGCGGAAATCAGCCCGGCCGGCTGCAGCAGCGCCTGAAGCAACGCCGCGCCGATCGAGAACGCCAGCCATGTCGTCAGATAGCCGGCCAGCAGCGCGACCGACGTGAACGCCGATCCCGCCGCCCCGTCGCCGTGCTGCCGCAGCACGCGCCGGTACAGCATCACGAGCGGCGCCGCGCCGGGCGTCATCATCGCGATCATCATCACCCACCACATCGCGATCACGGTCGGCAGAGACGGGTCCATGCTGCCCATGCCGTCCGCCAGCCGATGCGGAAACAGCGCGACGGTCGTCATCTCCCGCGCCGACATGCCGGTTCCCGCGCCGGTCCACAGATAGAACCAGCACAGCCCCACGAGCGCGGCCATGCCGAGCAGCGTGACGGCCCGCTCGCGCGCGAACCAGGTGTCGAACGGCGTCATGCCGCGGCGCGATGCCGGATCAGCCCGTGATTGTTCAGATGCAGCCGCGCGAACTGCGCATAGGTTCCGTCGAGATTCAGCGCGATGTTGCCCTGCGAGCGCCCCGTGCCCGAACCGATCTCGGCCAGCTCGTATTCGAAACCGTGCGGCAGGTCGATGCGCACGCGATGCTCGGCCCCCGTCACCGGATTGCGGATGGGTTCGCCGGCCGCATCGAACACACCATCCACGTGAATCCGGCCGCGCCGCGCATCGACATCGACGTCGAAATCGATCTTCGTGAAGATCGGATCGAACGCGTGCTCGAGCGTCGACGCATACACCGAGAACATCGTCGCGAATGGATCGGTGTCCTGACCGGTCATGATCTTCAGCACGGCATCGCGCTGCGCCGGACTGGCACGCTCGTCGACGATCGGCTGGCACTGGCCCTTGCCTTCGTGCACGGCGCCCGGCCACTGGAACACCACCGCGATCCTGACGCCGTCGAGCACCACGTCGCCGTAGTGGCCGCTGTCGATCGAAATCGCCCCCATCGCTTCGCAGTTGCCGTTGGTCGGCAGCGCATTGAACTGACAAGGGCAACCGTATGAGCAATTGCAACTGATCATTTCGGTTCCCTGAATTTCCCACGGCGTCATGGCTCCACCTCGCGCGCTGAAACGGACGAACGCTTCGAATCTAGTGCACGGGATGAGGGAAAGCAAAGCGGGAATGGCGGCGCGAAAACCGCGCGTTGCGGCCTCACGTAAGACGTTTCGGGATGCGTTCGCGGGGCTGTTCCTGAAACCGTCCCGCCAGCCTGTTCTCATACGATCAGCGATGCGACGATCGCACACCACACCGCGCCTGCGCCGCACAGAAACACGCGCCGCGCGACGAACATTCGCGACTCGTCGTCGGGTGTTTTCATCGGCGACGTCGCGAGAAACGGCACGCTGGCCAGGCACGCGAACCCCGCCAGCGCAGGCACGATCACGACGTAGTCGCCGAATCGCCAAGGCAGCGCCTCGTGCAACCCCCAGTAGCCGAGAAACAGCATGCCCATCGAGAACATCGTCGCCGCAGCCGAACTGAGCGCGACCACCGATCCTGTCGGAAATTGCACGGGAACCTCCCTTCGCGCGGCGCGCGATGCAACGCCTCTCGCCGGAGATCAACATCATCTCGTCCGCCGGCAACGAAGTCGGGCATTCGGGCGCGAATGCATCGAGCGCATCGTCTCCGCTCCTCAGCGAATGCGCGTTGTCACGGATTGACAGAGTCAGCCTGATCGAGCGGTCATGTCGTACTCGTCCAAGAGGACGCGCGTGACGCCGTCAACCCGGCTTTTTCGTGCCCTGCGCAACGGAAATCCACCCGACCACCGCCGCGGCGACCCAGCAACAGGTGATCATCAGGTCCAGATCCATCAGTCCCTGGAAATTCGTACTGTTTTCGAAACTGCAGCGCTGATGGCCCCTGACCCACATGCAGCCGCTGATCAGCTGCTGGATATGCATGTAGACGCTGTACACGGCAACGGCCGAAGCGATGACGGCGACCCGCAGGCTTATGCTCTTTTTCATTGACGCTGAAGGCGTGGGATGATCTCCCGGCGATCTTAAGCCAATGGCGATGCGTGACGCAATCGATCCGGTATGGACCCGATCGACCGGCACGCGTAAAAGGACATCGATCTCGCAGCGGCAACGCGGACCACCATGACGAAACAAGACACGATCGCACTGATCGTCGATCCCGACAGCGGCGAGCGGATTCGCGACATCGCCGCGCACGCACGGCATACTTCGCGTCGCTCGGTTGCCTCACGACACGTGCCGGCATGCCCGCGCAAGCAGCACGCCGCGCGGTACGTCGGTGTCGGTGCTGATCGCCGCACGCGCCGCCGGCCTGCGCGTTCGCCGGCGCGGCTGTTCAATTGACGGGCGCGGCGGTATCGGCAGTCAGCGTGCAATGGGCGGCATGACGCGTCCCATGCGTGCCCGGCATGCACGGCGCCCCTTCATTCAGCGATGCTTCCCGCCATGCTTGCGCGCCCGATGCTCGGCGCGCTTGTGCAACAGCACCGGCATCAGTTCCTCGATGTACTGCCGCGCCTGCCCGCGTGTGACGATCTCGCTGAAGCGCTGATGCGCCCTGTCCTGGCCGACGAGCGCCGCATGCGCTTTCCTCAGGATGTGCAGATAAGCGATCAGGCTCGTGCCGTCGCGTACGGGCAGCGCATCTCGCGGGTCCGGAGTCGGGGCGGTACTCATGTTCCAATCCTTTGCGGACAATCCGTCCGGCACGTCGCCGTGACGAGCCGGAGCAGGTCGTTGGCGAGACGATCGCGGTCAGTCAGCGGTGCGAGGCCGAACAGCCGCTCGAGCGTCGCGGCCACCGACGCGTGGTCATACGGCGTGTGATCGACCTGCCCGCCCGCGACCCACGGCGAAATCACGATCGCCGGCACGCGCACGCCGTACACGTCGAAGCCGAAGCCGCTCGCGTTCAGCGTCGCGGGTGCGCCATCGTTGGGCGGCGGCGCGATGCCCGGCCCGACCGAATCGTAGAAGCCGCCGTGCTCGTCGTAGAGGATCACGAACAGGCTGCTGTTCCATACCGGCGAGTTGCGGATCGCGTTGTACACGCGCGCGGCGAGCTGGTCGCCGCCGGCCAGCCCGTCCATCGGGTGCTGCGAGCTGCCGTTCCGGTAAGTGCCATGCACGATGTCGCCATAACCAGGCTCGATGAACGTGTAGCGCGCGGTGTAGCCGGCCGCGAGATCGGCTTCGAAATGCGCGAGATCATCGACGTCGAAGAAACTGATGCCCTTCAGCGATGCGACCTGCGGCACGTGGCCGAGCGGGTCGCCGGACTGGTCCTGGTAGATGCGCCAGTTGTCGTCGCCGAGCGAATCGAAGATCGAACCCTTCGGATAGTGGAAGCCGTCGAGCGTATCCCATCCGGCCATTTCCTCCTTGGTCGGCGAATGGTCGAGCCCGGCCGACGACGCGCCATGCAGGAAGAAACGGTTCGGCCAGGTCGGCCCCGGCATCGACGCATGCCACGCGTCGCACAGCGCGAACGCATTCGCGAGCGCGTACAACGACGGGACTTGCGCCGCGGCATCAACGCCCTGCATGATCTTGGCCGCGTCGGCCGGCTGCGGCGGTGCGCCCTCGGAATGCGACGTCGCGTAGTTCGACACGAACCCCGAGTTGTCGATGTTCGGATAAGGCTGCCCTTTCACGAACGGCCTGCCCGGGCCGCAGAGCTGTTCGAGCACGTCGGCGAATTCGTGACACGGATCGGTCGGCATCCGGTCAGGCGCGCCGCCGCCGAACGGATAGGCCGTGCCGCCGTACGCGTTGCTGTTGCCGGGCGACGCGGCGACGATGTCGGCGATGCCCGACAGGGCGAACAGGTGATCGAACGAACGGTTCTCGAGCATCAGCACGAACACGTGCTGGATGCGATCCTGAACCGGCGAGGATGCGGGGGCTGCGTCTGCACTCATGGCGCCTCCTGGCGTCGCGCGACGAACGTCGGGCTGGCACGACCGTTGGCCCGCTGAAAGCACTGAATGGATTGAAAACCACGCACGGGCCGCGAATTGCCGACGAGTGTACGGCCGCGCCAGCTCGTGCGTAAAGCCGCAGGTGGACAGCGTCGTAGCGCATGCGCTCAGTCGCTGGCCGGTGCGGACGACGATGCGCTTCGCCGCGTGTGCGGCTCGTGACGGGGCCTGTCGGCGCGCTGGGCCAATGCCAAGTTGCGGCAAAACCGCGAGCGCACGACATCCGAACGCGCGGCTCGTGACGATACCGAATTGCGGGCATTACCCGACGCAGGAATATCCGCCGTATTTCGCGATGGTGATCGAGGATTTTCTGCAGGACGCGGCCGCCTGAGCGTGGTACACGCGCGGCGCCGGTAAAGGCGGGAGAAGCAGAAGAAGCCGCCGCGACGCAATGGCGCCGCCGGCGACCGACGAACGGCACACCGTGCGCCGCTCATCCGGTTCGTCCGGCCATGGGCCGGACAGGTGTCGATCGGTACGCGTCGAGGCGCCCCGGTCGTGGCCGCTTAGCGGCGCGGCTGCCCGCTTCGCGGCGGACGCGGGGAATTCGCGTCCTTGTGCCGGAAGTTGATGCGGCCCTTGGTGAGGTCGTACACCGACAGTTCCAGCGTCACGCGATCGCCCGCGAGAATGCGGATGTGGTTCTTGCGCATGCGGCCCGACGCGTACGCGCCAACCACAACGCCGTTTTCCAGCGTGACACGATATTTGCTGTCCGGCAGCACTTCGTCGACGATTCCGTCCAGTTCCAGCAGTTCTTCTTTTGCCAAACCAATTCCTCCAGACAAGGTGATTGACCGCGGCCGCGGCGACTGCCCGGCGCCGGCTCCCGCAAACGGGACGGCGGCCGGCAGGCAGCCGGGATCGGTTCGTTCAGACGGGCCTCGGGCCTGTCTTGCGATCGGAGCCCGGCGCGTTGCGGCGTTCGGGCGGTCAGTGGCTGCGACGCCAGCAGCGCCGCGCAAGTCGGGACCGCGCCAGCTGAGGCATGGCGGCGGTCTGCTCGGGTTGATGCGTTGAAGCGGTGATGCGCTCGCGACACGGCGTGCGTGTCACGAGGGCGTTGCGTCGCATGCTGTTCAGGCATGCGATGAGGGAGGCGTCACGACCGATGCATCGTGAATGTCGCGATGCATCGGTCGTGCGCATCGGAACGCGCCGGCCGCCGTCAAGCGGCGCCCCGCGCGATACTCCATCCGGCAGCGGCCGCCGCTTGGCGACCGATGCCGATGCGGCTTACTGCGGCGTGATGTTCGACGCTTGCAGACCCTTCGGGCCACGCTTCACTTCGAAGCTGACCTTCTGGCCTTCGGCCAGGGTCTTGAAGCCCGTGCCGCGAATTTCCGAGAAATGGGCGAACAGATCGTCGCCGCCGTTGTCCGGGGAAATGAAACCAAAGCCCTTGGTTTCGTTGAACCACTTGACGGTACCGGTATCCACAAATACTTCCTTAATACAAATAATTGAACATGCGCCCGCGACGGGCACAGAAAGAATCAAAGAGGGAGAGACCAACGACTGCCGCACGGTGTGCGGCCAATGATGAGCAATCGAACTTCTTGACGACTTCGGTCTCGGACACTACGCGGTAGCGGCCGTTTCGTCAAGTTATTTTGATGCGGCGCACAAGCGCAAATGCTCCTGCGCCTTCTGCGGCAAGTGTTGCCGGCCAATGGAGCCCGTCTCGATATGTCCCTGATTTTCCGCCGGCTTGCGCGTTTTTACTGCGGCTCTGATGCATTCGGTACCGAGCATGAATGGTGGCGGTCGCGCCGAACTACCTACGGGAGCCATACGTCGCTCGCCAGCCTGCCTCCCCTGACCTCGCGCGATGGCCAGCCGCTGCCGCGCCGCTAGTCGAACGGATTCAGCAACCGGACGCCCGTGCGAGCGAAATCGTCGACGTTGCGCGTGACGACCGTCAGATCGTTGATCAGCGCGGTGGCCGCGATCAGCTTGTCGAGTTCGTGCGTCGGATCGGGCACCCGCAAATGCCCCCACATCTGGCTGGTCTCGATATCGACCGGCAGGATATTCGGCGCATAGCCGGACAGGATCATCGCGATCCAGGCCTCGAGCGCCGACGCCTGGCTATGATCGCCGCGATGACGGATCAGGTCGACGCCGCGCCGCAACTCGGCCACCGTCACGACGGACAGGTAAAGCGGGCTCGCGTCGGCTTCGGCCTGCCTGAAGAACGCCCGCACGCCGCGATTGGTTCGCTTGCCCTTCCTGATTTCGCTGATGACGTTCGTATCAATCAAAAACACGCCTGACCTCGCCTGAATCCTGAACACGTTGGAAATCCGCGTCCTCGCCCACCTCCGGCATGCTCATCAGCACTTGAGCAAATGTCCGCCGCTTCGGCCGGCCGAGCGCTTCGGCCAGAATGGCTCGATGTTCGGCCTCGGCGCTCCTGCCATTGGCCGCCGCCTGCTCGCGCAGGCTTTGAACGATAGTGTCATCCACGTTACGCACCAGAAGATTTGCCATGAGTACCTCCATCCAGATTTGCTATCAATGATAGCGCCACGAAGGTAAATTGCAAGCATTGCTATCACCTTCGTGACCGGACGGACCCTGGAGTCGGCGTAAGCCAGCCGCCGCGGACGGCATGAAGCCATCCACGTTCCGCCACTGGCCCGACGCATCGAACTGCTGTCGCTCAAGGTAAGCCGGAGCGGGACGATGGGGAAGCCGGCCGAATGGCCATCAAGCGCATCGCTCACGACGCATGTTCGGCCGGCAAGGAACAGGATTTGCGGCCCGAGCGCCGTTGACGACATGACCAGCGAGCACGGACATCGCACCGATTCACGCTGAAACATCGTGTTGCACACCGGGCCGCGGCGGTCGCGATCGTTTGATACCATCGGATCACAAGACCGGCGATCGAACGCCGTGCGAAGCGCGCAGAAGACCTTGCATCGACGCGGACCATCCGTGCCTGAAATCCCGATCCAAGACACGAGACGCTCTTCAGTGGACTTTGTTACGCCAGCCCTGCAAACCCTGTTCTCCCCGACACCCGACAAACTCTACTTCCCGGCATGCCTTGCGGCCGTGGCGATCATCGCGTGGCTCGTCGCCCGACACGTGCCGTTCTATCGGTCGGCCGTCGACAAGTCGCTGTCGATGCGCTATCGCAATCTCGACGGTTTCCGCGGCATCCTGGCCACCTCCGTGGTCTTCCATCACTTCGCGTGCAACCAGGCGTTGCTGTCGACCGGCGTCTGGGGGGCCGGCACCGATTTCCTGCGCAATCTCGGGACGATTCCGGTCGCGATGTTCTTCATGGTCACCGGCTTGCTGTTCTGGGAACGCGCATGCAGAGGCACGCTCGACGTGCGGACCTTTTTCGTCGGGCGCGTGCGACGCCTCGCGCCGCTCTATCTGTTCTACGCGGCCGTCATCGTCGCCTGCACGCTTTACTGGTTTCCCGGCAACGCCGTCGGCGCACCGACGCGGTTGCTGGCAGACCTGCTCAAGGCCGTTTCGCTCGGCTGGTTCGGCGCGTTCCCGATCAACGGAGCGGAGCGAACACCCTATCTGAGCGGCGTCTGGTGGACCCTCGCGTACGAATGGCGGTTCTACGTCGCCGTTCCGTTTCTCGCGTGGTTCGTCGCCACACGTGCGTGGCGCAAACTGCTCGCGCTCGCGATCGTCTCGGCCTGTGCGGCGCTGTTCGGACCGCCCGGCGGCATGGCGCTGCTGTTCGCGTTCGGCGCCGTGGCCTACGAGGTGTCGCGGCACCCCGCGATCTGCGCGCGGCTCGCCACGAAACCGGCGGCGACCGTCGCGCTGCTGATTCTCGCGCTGTCTCCGTCCCCGACCGAACGCTATTCGATCGAAGGCGCGCTGCCGCTGCTTCCGGTGTTTCTCTGCATTGCATGCGGGAATACGTTCTACGGTGTACTGAGGACCCGGCCGCTCGCGTTGCTCGGCACCGCCAGCTTCAGCATCTACATGATCCACATGGTGATCGTGTACATGATCGTCCACGCAGTCGACAAGTTCGTTTTCCCGATCAATTCCGCCGGCGATTCAGGCATCTGGGCGCTCGCGCTGGCATGCGCGCTGGTTGCCGTCTTGTGCGCGCTGCTGACTTACCGCTACGTCGAGCATCCGTTCATCGCAAGACGCAACGACGCACGCCCGGCACGCCGAGCGGCCGAGCCCGTTCGCGAGCGCCAAACCGTCACGCTGTGACCCACCTCGGTTCAAGGCTCAGAAGCGATACGAGATGCCGATCTGCAGGACCGGATACCACCGATAGCGCGACATCATTTGCCGCAGCGAATCGAGCCCGCTCGCGACCAGCACCTGGCTCTTCGCCGGTCCGGCCGCCGCGGCAAGTTCCGGCGACAGCGTGTACGAACATTTCGGTATCCCGTATGCGACGCCGATATCGGCGACGAACCCGAGCCCTTTCGACGCCGGTCGATGCCCGTAGCCGATTCCGACATACGGCATCACGGTCGGATAGCGCGCTTGCGCGACCGCGTACATACCCGGCAGCGCCGGATAGCGCTTGCCGCCGAACACGTAGGTTCCGTTGGTCGGCACCGACACGCCGTGAAGTTCGTCGTCGTTGAAGCGCAGCCCCAGCGTCGCGCGGAAGCCGCTGCCTCGCCACGGGAAGATGTCGGCATAGATGCCGCCCTGGCGCAACTTCAGGTCGTCCTGATAGCGGTTGCCGGCCACCGTGAAGTCATGCGTCAGATTGATCGCGTTGAAATCCGCGTGCGCGCCCAGCATCGAATTGAAGCTCACGGCCGCTCCGATGCCGACGCCCTGCGTGCCGCCCTGCAGGTAGATTTCCTGCGCGTGCGCGCTCGCGGCGAACACCACCGCGACCGCTGCCCATTGATTCACTATCGTTTTCACGGGCGCCTCCCCCGACATGTGCCGGGCGCGACGCGACGTACATGCGACCTTCGTCGCGATGCGCGATGCGAACCCCGGCACGACACCTTGCAAGCACGCTTGCTGTTCGACGGACCGGGGACGCGTTGCGCCGTGCGCATGACCGATACGACATGCGCTGCGCATGCACCGTGGCACACGGCGCGCGCGACCCGATCCGATTCCCCGTTTGTTTCGATGTCGTTACATGCCGCGGAGGCGCGGATCGTTCTGGCGAAATCCGTCTGCGCCGGCGGCATCGGGTGAACCGCAAAGCGCGTGCCATGCGGCGCTGACCGAGGCGGAAAAAGCGCCATCCGTCGGGACGGGTCGTGGCGGGAATCGCAATTGACGGGAAATGTTTCAGGAACGTATCCGTATTCGGCGCGCGACGCCGAAACACGCGATCGTCGGCATCGGGCGTCGATCGCACCATGCAGGCGGAAAGAGGCTGGACGGCCGTCAGCGCACGCCGGTCGCCGTTGCGATCAAGCGTGCGCCGATGGATACGTTGAAAAAGCGTTGCAAAAGTGCGACCTCGTACCGGTCGCACGCGACGCCGATGCGCTATCCCGCGTAACGAGACAGGGTGAATACCGATGCGTGCGCAAGCATCTTGTCGGGGGCACGCACGCCCACCCGCGCAGCCGGTCCGATTAGCGGATGCGCGGCGAACAGCCGCTCGATCTCTGTCGTGGGGCGGTTGAAACCACCGACGATGAACATGTCCTCGATGCGCTCCGTGATACCCCTTCCCGATGACCACCGGAATCGGTACCATCGAGCGCTCGAAGTCCGGCACGCGCCGGGCTTTTCGCACCACCCATTTCGCCATGTCCCGGGAACCCACACATTCCGTGCTGCTCTGGATCGTCGCCGCTGCGTTCTTCATGCAGTCGCTCGATACGACGATCGTCAACACCGCGCTGCCTTCCATCGCCCAAAGCCTGCATGCGTCGCCGCTCGCGATGCAGCCCGTCGTGGTCGTCTACACGCTGACGATGGCGATGCTCACGCCGGCCTCCGGCTGGCTCGCCGACCGGTTCGGCACGCGCCGCGTGTTCTCGGTCGCGATCCTCGTGTTCGTGCTCGCGTCGATCGGCTGCGCGGCGTCGCATACGCTCGGCCAGCTCGTCGTCGCACGCGCCGTGCAGGGTATCGGCGGCTCGATGCTGCTGCCGATCGGGCGGCTCGCCGTGCTGCGCCGCGTGCCGGGCGAACAGTACGTCGCGGCGATCGCGTTCGTGTCGATCGCCGGCCAGCTCGGCCCGATCGTCGGGCCGACGCTCGGCGGCTGGCTCACCCAGGCGATCTCGTGGCACTGGGTGTTCATCGTCAACGTGCCGGTCGGCGTAGTCGGCTTCATCGCCGTGCAGCGCTACCTGCCGCACGACCAGGCGACGCAACCGCCGCCGTTCGACTTCGTCGGCTGCGCGTTGCTTTCGGCCGCGATGATCGCGCTGTCGCTCGCGATCGACCCGCCGATGTCCACGCACCGCGCCGCGTGGTCGGCCGCGCTCGCCGGGCTCGGCCTGGCGAGCGCGCTCGCGTACCTGCCCCATGCGCGGCGACGCACGCAGCCGCTGTTCCGGCTCGGGTTGTTCCGCGAGCCGAACTTCGGCTCGGGGCTGCTCGGCAACCTGCTGTGCCGGATCGGCACGAGCTCGGTGCCGTTCATGCTGCCGCTGCTGATGCAGGTGCAGCTCGGCTATACGCCGCTGCAATCGGGGTTGATGATGCTGCCGGCCGCGATCGCGGGCGTCATCGCGAAACGGTGGATCGCGCCGCTCGTGAAGCGCTTCGGCTATGCGGCGTTTCTGGTCGTGAATACGGGAATCGTCGGCTGCGCGATCGCGGGGTTCGCGCTGGTGTCGGCGCGGCCCGCGCCGGTGCTGGAAGGTGTGCTGCTGATCGTGTTCGGCGCGGCGAATTCGATGCAGTTCGCGGCGATGAACGGCGTGACGCTCAAGGGGCTGTCGCATGCCGACGCCGGCAGCGGCAACAGCCTGTTCACGATGATGCAGATGCTGGCGATGGGGCTGGGCGTCTCGATCGGCGGCGGGCTCGTCAACCTGTTCGCCGCCTATCGGGGCTCGATGGCGCACGGGTTCATGCTGTCGTTCGCGTGCATGGGCGTGGTGACGCTGCTGTCGTCCGTCGTGTTCCGGCGGATCGATACGGCCGCGCCGCCGGTCAAGGCGACGGCGCGGCCTTCCGCGTGATCGCGCCCGTCAGTTCACCTGCCGGCGCTCGACGACGCGCTTGAGCACCCAGCGGATCGACGAACCGTCGGCCGGCGGCTGCGCGACGCGGTACTCGTCGACTTCGAGCGTGTACAGGTAGCCGGGCTGGTACGCAAACCCTTCGATGCCCGCATACCACAGGCTCCACGGCTCGCCCGGGCTGCTGCGTACCTGCAGGCACTCCATCGGCGCGACGCCCGTGCAGCGCGCGGACTGCGGCGCGACGTAGACGGTTTTGGTCACGGGCTTGCCGTCGGCCGGACGCGTGGCATTCGGCGCGGTGGCCGCCGCATCGGTCTGGCATCCGGCGACGAGCATGCTGCCGGCAATGACGGCCGCGCCGAGCAGCGTTCTGGAGTGACGAATCATCTGTTGTTCCTCTGGGAGCGTTGGAGGGCCGATTAGACGAACTGCCCGGCGAGAAAGTTCACAAACACCTTACAGGATGCGTTCGACCACTCTCACTCAAGTGATGTCGCGAGCGAGCCGATACGTTAGCGTGTTCCAGTTCCGCCGCGCGCTTCGTCATCGGCCAGCCGATCGCCATCGACGGCGGCATCACCATGTGGCGATCGTGTACCATCGGCGCTTCCCGTTACGCTTCGACGCACTGCCTTCGTTCGCCGGCCACGCCCGCGCGGTTCGCGCAGCACATTTCCTTCGCATGACCTCATCCGCCTCGTCCGACACCGCGCTGCGCCCGCTGCCGATCGATACGCTCGTCGTGCCGGCCGCGCTCGACGGACGTACGGGCACCAACCGCTCGGGCAGTGCGCATCCGCAGATCGCCGCGACCAACGACCTCGACGCGGTGCGCGCGTGGCTCGCGCGCTTCGTCGATACGCCGACCACGTTCCAGAACTACCGCAAGGAAGCCGAGCGCCTGCTGCTCTGGGCCGTGATCGCGTGCGGCAAGCCGCTGTCGTCGCTCACGCACGAGGATCTCGTCGTCTACCGGCAATTCCTGCTCGCGCCCACGCCGGCCGAGCTGTGGTGCGCGAACGGCGGCCGCAAGCATCCGCGCGACGATCCGCGCTGGCGACCGTTCTACGGGCCGCTGTCGGCAGCCAGCCAGCGGCAGGCGCTGGTGATCCTGAACGTGATGTTCTCGTGGCTCGTACAGGCCGGCTATCTGGCCGGCAACCCGCTCGCGTTGTCGCGACAGCGGCAGCGCCGGCCCGCGCCGCGCGTCACGCGCCATCTCGGGCAGCCGTTGTGGCAATCGGTGAAGGACGCGATCGCCGCGATGCCGCGCGACGATGCGCGCGCGTGCTTCCATGCTGATCGCGCGCGCTGGCTCTTCACGCTGCTGTATCTCGGCGGGCTGCGCATCACCGAGGCGGCCGATACGACGATGGGGCAATTCTTCTGCCGGCGCGATGCGAACGGGCACGAACGCTGGTGGCTCGACGTGACGGGCAAAGGCGGCCGGCAGCGGCTCGTGCCGGCCACCGACGAGATGATGGCCGAGCTGGCGCGCTACCGGCGCACGCACGGCCTGCCCGCGCTACCGCTCGACGGCGAGCCGACGCCGCTCGTGCTGCCGTTCGGTCAGGCGCGCAAGCCGCTCACGCGCGCAGCGCTGCACCGCATCGTGAAGCAGGTGTTCCGGCACGCGGCCGGCCGGCTGCGCGCGAACGGCGAAACCGGCGAGCAGGCGGCGCGCGTGCTCGAACAGGCGTCCGCGCACTGGCTGCGCCACAGCGCGGGCTCGCACATGGCCGACGGCCGCGTCGACCTGCGGCTCGTGCGCGACAACCTCGGCCATGTATCGCTCACGACGACGAGTCAGTATCTTCATGCGGACGATGACTGGCGCCATCGCGAGACGGAGGAGAAGCACCGGATCGGGTGGGACTAGGCTGCGTTGCGCCGCTCAGCGTGCGAGGTAGAGGCCGCCGTTGCTGCGGCATTTAGCACGGTCGCTTGCCACCGGCAGGTTGATTTAGCCGCATAGCAGCACGTCGGTACGCTTGCCGTGTCAGTACACGCCAACCCAGTGCCCCGGCACCCACGCCCAGTGATTGCCGGCCCACCGGTAATGCCCCTTCGCCCAGCGATAGCCGGGAGCGGGCGGTGGCGGCGCCACCTCGACGACGGGCGCCGGCTGCGGCGGCCGCACGGGCTCGACCACGCAGGCGGACATCAGCACGGCACTCGCGCTCACCAATACGGCGAGCGAAACGGATCGGATCTTCATTGTCGATTCTCCCTGTTGTGTAATGAGTTGAGCGGGCCGAGCGCGGGCTTGCGCCGCATCACGCGACCCCATGAATCAGACCGCTCATCGGCCGCGCCGGGCCGCTTTCCTCGAACAATGCGGACGCGGTGCGGCGCGGATCGAGCCGCAGGCTGTCGGCGGCCGCGCCCGCGATCAGCGCGTCGAGCGATGCGGTCGGCTTCAAGTCGCGCCCTTCGTACAGATCGCCGGGGCGCAGCCCCGGCCAGTCGGCGATCACGCGCCCGCCCGAGACCGCGCCGCCCGCCAGCATCGCGACCGATGCCTGCCCGTGATCGGTGCCGCCCGTGCCGTTCACCGCGGCCGTGCGGCCGAACTCGGTCGCGACCAGCACCGTGGTCTGCTGCCACGCGGGCCCGAGGCCGTCGCGCAGCGCGGCGAGCATCGTGTCGAGCGCCTTCAACTGATTCGCGAGCCGCGCGTTCTGCGCGCTATGGGTATCCCAGCCGCCCGTCTCGATCATCGCGATCCGCGGGCCGTCGTCACGCGCGAGAAACGTCGCGGCGAGCTTGCCGACGCCGGCCGGGTCCTGCCGTGCATGCGCATCGCCGGCGAGACCGCGTGCTTCCATCGCGGATTGCCACAACGGGCCGAGCTGCGCGTCGGCTTCGTAGAGCGCCGACACGCGCGTGAGCAGATCGTCCGGCGCGGCGGGCAAGCCGGACGGCGCATACGACGCGGCCTGCACCGTGCCGCGCAGCGCGAGCGGCACGGTCGGCGCGAATGCGATCGCGTTGTCGCGCGTCGCCGGCAGCAGCGCGGCGAGCCGGTTCAGCCAGCCGTCCTTCACCTGGTACGGCGCACGGCCGCCCGTTTCGAGCACGTTCTGGCCGTCGAAATGCGAGCGGTCGCGATACGGCGACGCGATCGCATGGACGAACAGCGCCTGACCGTCGCGGTACAGCTGCGCGGTCTGCGCGAGCGACGGATGCAGCGCGAACGTGCCGTCGAGCCGCGTTGCCGCCGCCGTGTCGATCGCGAGCGGGCCACGCAGCGACGCATACGCGGGCTCCGCATACGGGACGACGATGTTCAGGCCGTCGGCCGCGCCGCGCTGGATCACGAACACGAAGCGCCGGTCGGTCTCGACGTTCGCGAATACGATGCGCGGCGCGACGAGGATCGCGCCCGCGCCGGCGGCGGTGACGCTGAGGAATTGTCGGCGGGACAGTGCCATGATCATCTCCGTTGGAAATCGGGCGAGACAAGCAGCAGCGCGAGCGACGTCGTCGCGCTTTCGGCGCGCGCGAGCGCGGTCGCGGTCGGCGCGCTCAGCGAACCGGCGAGCAGCGTGTTGCCGAGCGTGCGCGGGTCGAGCCGGTCGCCCGTGCGCGCGGCCAGACGCTGCGCAATCTCGACGCGGCGTACGAGCGCGTCGGGCGCCGCCCAGCTCGCGGCGACGTCGTCATAGCCGGCCGGCGAGCCCGGCCGCCACACCGGCTGGCCGAGCTGCGCGAGCAGCGGCGCGGCCTTGAGATCACCTGTGTCCCGCCAGCCGAGCCCGCGCAGCGACGATACGGCCCACTCCCACGGTGTCTTGAACTTGCGGTCGACCGGCGACCACGCGTCCGGCGCGTCGACGAGCGCGCGATAGACGGTCGGCAGATCGCCACCGCTCGTGTCGAATGCGCGCGCGAGCCGGTCGGTCAGCGCGGGCGGCGGGTTGTCGGCGACGAAATGACGGGCGAGCTGAAACGCGATGTGCCGGCCCGTCGCCTCCGATCGCGCGAGGTCGTGCAGGATTGCGTGCGCCTGCGCTTCGCCCGGTTGATCGTAGGTGCGGCCCATTACCGTGCGCGTGCCGGGTTCGTGCAGGTTCGGGCGGAACACGAATGCGCCGGGTGCCGCATCGCCCGGTTGCGGCCCGCGCCCGCCGGCGATGCTCCAGCCAGTCAATGCGCGGGCGAATTCCGTCACGTCGGCTTGCGTGTAGCCGGTGCGCACGCCGAGCGTATGCAGTTCCGTGATTTCGCGCGCGAGGTTCTCGTTGAGCCCGCGCTTCGCCGCCGGATTGCGTGCCTGCGCACGCAGCGCGGCCGGACTGTCGGGGCCGACCGAGCGCGCCTGGTCGAGGAACACCTGCATCGCGGGATGCTGCTCGACGGCGACGAGCATGTCCTCGAAACGGCCGAGCACGTGCGGGCGGATCGCGTCGCGTTCGAATGCGCCCGCGTACGCAGCCACCTGCCCCTTGTCGACCGATACCGCGAAATGGTTCGCCCAGAAATGCACGAGACGTTCGACGAACGGCGCGGGCGTGGTCAGTGCGCTGTTCATGCGCGCGGCGACGGCGCTGCGATACGCGTCGTAGCCGTCGCGCCGGATCGATTGCTCGGTCGCGCGCTTCGCGGCCGGGTCGTCGCCCTTCATCGCGTTGCGTGCATCGGCAAAGCGCGTGGCGAGCGTGATTGCGTCCGGTTCGCCGGCCCATGCGGCGGGTCGTGCGTCGTAACGGTCGAATTGCGCGACGAGTGCCGCTTTCGGATCGGCGGGCGGGACTTCGTCGGCGCGTGCGCCGAGACCGAAGCGGTTCAGCGCGATCGCGGCCGGCGTGGCGTCGTTCGGGTGGTCCATGACGGGCTCTCTTGCGGTGCGTACTCACGTTCAACGCAAGCACATCGGGAAATCCGTCGCGGGAAAGGAAAATATTCTTTTTGATCGCGGGAACGCCGGGCGGAAGGTTCTCGCCGCGCGGCGGCAGGCATCGTCAATGGAGAACGACCGCGCGATTCACCGGAACCGGCACACGCATGACGCGCGAGCGACATGCGGATCGCATGCCGCCCGCGTGGTTTAGTCGGCTTACTCGCTCGCCGATGCGTCCGGCTTCTTCTGCAGCTTCGGCGGCAAACGCCAGTTGCCGCTGCGCTGCAACCCGTCGACGAACTTCGCGCGCTCGTCGGGTGTCAGCGTCGCCGCGAAATCGACGACGCTGCGCTCGACCTGTGCCCGCATCGCGGTGTCGGCCGCGCGCGTGCGGTCGAGCGCCGCATCGATCGCCGCGCGATCGAGTTGCGGCGCGGCGAGCAGGTCGAGCACGGTGATCCGGCCGTCGCGCCCTTCCCGCGCGAAATCGCGGCCGCTCTTGCGCGCCGCCTTCAACGCGGCGGCGAACTCGCGCTGCCGCGCATCGGGCAATTCGTCGGCGGCGAAACGCAACGCGGTGCGCGATGCGGGCGTGCCCGCCGCATGCAGGTCGCGGTGAGTCGAGAACCACTGATACGCGCCGCCGCCGATCGCGCCGAGCATGAACACATTCAACACGACCGAGCCGACGAGAATGAATTTCCAGCTGCGTTCGCTCATTCGTCGGCTCCGTCGATGCTCGGGCCGCCGAAGGTCGTCGTCAGGTAGCCCGGTTCGTGTTGCGCGATCGGCGCGCTGCCGAGCATCAGCATCGACACGGCGACCGCACCGGCAAGCGCGCCGGCCAGCCCGACGCCCGCGAACGCGGCGCCCGACCACCACACTCTGCCGCGGCTTCGCGCGCGTTGCGGCGCGGGCGCCGTGGCGACGATACGTTCGACCAGCGCCGGCGCGGGCGGCGCGACCGTGTCCTGCATCAGCCACGCATCGAGTTCGGCCGCCTCGTCGAGTGCTTCCAATGCGTCGCGCGGATGTGCTTGCGCCCACGCTTCGGCCGCCGCGCGCTCGGCTTGCGGCCAGCGCCGCGCGTCCGAGCCGTACGCGGCGACGATGGTACGGAATCGTTCGGGTGTCATCGCTTGTCCTCGCTAGGTGGGTCGCCGGCCAGTTGCGCGCGCAGGTTGCGCCGCGCACGGGCGAGCAGGCTTTCCAGCGCATCGACGGTGATGCCCATCAGGTTGGCCGCTTCCACGTTCGACATTTCCTGATAGTACTGGAGCACCAGCGCTTCCCGCTGCCTCGGCGGCAATGCGGCCAGCGCCTGTCGCACGCGTGCGTCGCGCGAACGCAGTTCCGCATGCGCGGCCGGCTCCGGCTGCGTATCCGGCACGTCGGGCAGCGTTTCGACGAGCTCCTCGCGGCGGCCGCGCAACCGGTCGTAGCACAGGTTCAGCACGACGCGATGCAACCACGTGTCGAAGCGGGCTTCGCCTTCGCGCCAGCGCGGCGCCTGGTTCCAGATTCGCAAGAACGTCTCCTGCGCGACGTCCTCGGCTTCGTTCCGGTCGCCGAGCATGCGCGTCGCCAATGCGAGCAGCCGCGGCAGCTTGCGCGCGACGAGCACGCGCACCGCCGATGCATCGCGCGCGCCGACGCGCGCGACGAGTTCCGCGTCCGGATCGCGGTCGCCGCGATCGTTCAACGCCGCCTGCTCCGTCGCGCGGCGCGCGGGCGCCGCCTTCTCACGGCAGGTATCCCCACCGCCCGGCTGAAGCTCATCGTCGTGCTCTCCTTGCATGCGTCGGGCCATCGCCGGACGGCGCCATGCCGGCAGTTCCGACGGTTCGGCATCGCCGCGTGCGTCGCGCCCGGCATCGCACACGGTGTCGGCCGTGTCGGTTTCATCGACATCCGGTCCGCGCCGCATGTCGACCCTGTCTGCCGGCCGCGCGACCGTCGGCCGGCGCGCTCAATATACGACGACCGGCGCGGGCCGGTAATACACCGGACGGGCCGGCACCACGACGCAGCCGGCCAGCACGATGGCTGCGGCCGCCAGTATCACGATGGTTCGAAAGGGCATCGCTTCGACTCATGATGTTGCGTGAAAAATCCGCTGCGCCGGCCTCGCGTGCCGCGCGGCGGCGTGCACGTCAGGCCCAGTGGCCCGGAACCCAGCGCCAGGCCGGGCCGCGCGCGTCCCAATGCCCGGGCACCCAGTGGTAACCGACGCGCACGACCTGCCAGTGGCCCGGAATCCATACGTAACGGCCTTGCCGCCAGTGCCAGTGCCCCTGATCCCATACGTAACCCGCACGGGCCGCCGGCATCACTTCGACGCGCGGCGGCGGCGGTGCATAAGGCGCGACGATCACGGCCTGCGCGAATACGGCGGACGTCGCGAGCGCAGCCATGCCTGCGGCGGCCCATCGCAATGGAACAGAAAGTTTCATGAAAGACTCCGAAATAACTGGCATCGACCGGTGGCGGTCATTCATGCATTAAACGGAGCAGGCAGAAGAAATCCGTCGCGATATCGGCGAATAAATTTCGGGGGCCGCCGCGGCGTCGATGCCGACTGGCGGCGCGCGCCGCGCGATCGTACGTATCGGCCGCCACGCATGCGGGGTTGCGGTACTGTCACAACGCGGCAAAACTGCCCTTCGACAATGCAGGCGACCGGGATCCCGCTCGTTTCCGGCCCACGCCCCGGCCGTGCTTGCGCATGGCCCCGCGGTTCCCCCTCGCGCCCCATCAAACGAACACACCGACCATGTCGAACCAGGACACTTTCCCTGACCAGCCGAACGAGCCGGCCGCCTCCGTGTCGCGTCGCGGCTTCCTGAAACTCGCCGGCG
>Ga0209463_1000339_pt1 | contig 40655 bp, 37 predicted proteins | sample AgamicMgSfrz_FD_187169 | JGI IMG/M metagenome (GOLD analysis project Ga0209463, IMG submission 187169) | Agave microbial communities from Guanajuato, Mexico - Mg.Sf.rz (SPAdes) (version 2) | ecosystem: Host-associated > Plants > Phyllosphere > Phylloplane/Leaf | place: Guanajuato, Mexico...
AAAAGTTTTCAGAGGAATCTACTGCTCATTTAACAATAACTACCTTGTTTGAATGGATACGTCTCATCCATTATGCTTTTGATTTATTTGTAAATATATTTATTGGCTCTTACGATGAATACAAATTCCAGCAATTAACTGCACAACAAGAAACTATTTATGAATTAAGTAGTCCGGTTATACCGATTACGAAGGGGATTGGTGTGTTGCCATTAATTGGCGATATTGATACAAAGAGAGCGCAATTAATTATGGAAAATACATTGAAAGAATGTAATGAAAAACGATTTAATTATTTATTCATTGATTTATCAGGTGTACCACTAATCGATACAATGGTTGCTCATCAAATATTTCAAGTTATTCATGCTTTGAAATTAATTGGCGTAAAAGGATATCTTTCTGGATTAAGACCTGAAGTCGCACAAACAGCTATTCAATTAGGGGTTGATTTCAGTCATATTCCAATTTTTAATAATTTAGCCAGTGCGCTTGGGAAGTTCGGACTAACGGTCAATGAAGTGAAATATGTGTAAATAGAGGTGTATGTAGATGGGAAAATATCTAGCTGCCCTATTTTTTCCGTGTTTATTAGTAATCCTATTTTCAAGAGCGACTTATTATCCAATTATCGGCTTAGTTTTAACCGTCGCCTTAATTGCTGCTTCCGTTTATAGAGGATATACTGATACATTTTTGCTCATTATCGTCGATGCCTTTTCCATGACGGTTGGCTATATGATTAGTAGAAAATGGAAAGATCGGTTAGCAAATAAAGATGCTTGAGTTTAAGTTGAAAAAAAAGAATAGAGAAGGAGAATGACTAAACGAATTTACGTCGATAAAGATGATAGGTATTTTCGTTAGTCATTTTTTTATGGAATTTGCTTTTTAATACAGATGACAAACATTCTAAAATAAATCGAATGTTTGTTCTCTTTTTTGTGGTTTGAAAAGGATGGTTTGTGGTAGAATGGTGATATGTTGATTACATAGCTTAAATGGATAGAGTGGAGACTGTTAAACGAATGTGGTTTTGCATTTAAAGGACCATAAATAAATCTTTATCATAGAGTGTCAAAGAAATGTACGAACGGGAATAGAAAGTATACAGATCGGAGGATGGTTTAGTGAGTCATGATTTTGATTTAGTTTCAAAGTATACTCCTCAAGGTGATCAGCCGGGAGCGATAGAAAAACTAGTATCAGGTATTCGAGCAGGTGACAAAATTCAGACGTTGCTAGGGGCAACTGGTACTGGTAAAACCTTTACAGTAAGCAATGTAATTAAAGAAGTAAAAAAGCCAACGTTAATCATTGCTCACAATAAAACATTAGCTGGTCAATTATATAGTGAGTTTAAGGAATTTTTTCCTAATAATGCAGTAGAGTATTTTGTTAGCTACTATGATTATTACCAACCAGAAGCATATGTCCCACAAACAGATACATTTATCGAAAAGGACGCAAGCATCAATGATGAAATCGATAAACTTCGTCATTCAGCAACATCTTCTTTATTTGAAAGAGATGACGTCATCATTATTGCCAGCGTTTCTTGTATTTATGGATTAGGTTCTCCAGAAGAGTATCGGGAAATGGTTGTATCGTTAAGATCGGGTATGGAATTAGAAAGAAATCAATTGCTGCGTAAATTAGTTGATATCCAATATGATCGAAATGATATTGATTTTAAACGGGGAACATTCCGTGTTCGCGGGGATGTCGTGGAAATTTTTCCGGCGTCTCGTGATGAACATTGTATCAGAGTAGAGTTTTTTGGAGATGAAATTGACCGGATTCGCGAAGTAGATGCATTAACAGGAGAAATATTAGGGGAACGAAACCATATTGCTATTTTTCCTGCTTCTCACTTCGTAACAAGAGAAGAAAAAATGAAAATAGCGATCGAGAACATTGAAAAGGAATTAGAGGAACAATTAGAAAAATTAAGAGCAGATAATAAATTATTAGAAGCTCAACGGCTAGAACAACGCTCACGTTATGATTTAGAAATGATGAGAGAGATGGGATTCTGTTCTGGAATAGAAAACTATTCAAGACATTTAACATTAAGACCTCCTGGATCTACTCCTTATACTTTGTTGGATTATTTTCCAAAAGACTTTCTTCTTGTTATCGATGAATCTCATGTTACATTACCTCAGATTAGAGGAATGTACAATGGTGACCAAGCACGGAAAAATGTGTTGGTAGATCATGGTTTTCGCTTACCATCAGCCCTTGATAACCGTCCGTTGACCTTTGGAGAATTTGAGAAGCATATTAATCAAATGATTTGTGTATCTGCAACACCTGGCCCATATGAAATTGAGCATACTCCAGTTATGATTGAACAAATAATTCGTCCGACTGGATTACTTGATCCGACGATTGATGTTCGGCCGATTGAAGGACAAATTGATGATCTAATTGCTGAGATTCATGAAAGAATTAAACGAAATGAACGAGTATTGGTAACAACACTTACGAAAAAAATGTCAGAGGACTTAACTGATTATCTGAAAGAGATAGGAATTAAAGTACAGTATTTGCATTCCGAAGTAAAAACGTTAGAACGGATTGAAATCATTCGGGAATTACGTCTTGGCAAATATGATGTACTAGTAGGAATTAACTTACTAAGGGAAGGACTGGACATTCCAGAGGTATCATTAGTCACAATTTTAGATGCTGATAAAGAAGGTTTCCTTCGGTCGGAGAGATCGTTAATTCAAACAATTGGGCGAGCAGCAAGAAACGCTAATGGTCATGTCATCATGTATGCAGATAAGATGACTCATTCAATGGAAGTTGCCATAAGTGAAACGAAAAGACGTAGAGAAATTCAAGAGAAATATAATGAAGAACATGGAATAATTCCGCAAACGATTCAAAAAGGCATTAGAGATTCAATCCGTGCAACACAGGCAGCGGAAGAGCCAGAAGAATATGCGGCATCTACTAAACTTGATAAATTGACGAAAAAAGAAAAAGAGGCAATGATCGCACAAATGGAGTCAGAAATGAAAGAAGCAGCCAAAGCTTTGAATTTCGAAAGAGCAGCAGAACTTCGCGATCTATTGCTTGAATTAAAGGCTGAGGGGTGAGAGAAGCAATGGCAAAAGATAAACTTATTGTAAAAGGTGCAAGAGCAAACAATTTAAAAAATATTGATATAACTATCCCAAGAGATCAATTAGTAGTCATAACCGGTTTATCTGGTTCTGGGAAATCTTCCCTCGCTTTTGATACCATATATGCGGAAGGACAACGAAGATATGTAGAATCTTTATCTGCTTATGCTCGTCAGTTTTTAGGGCAAATGGATAAGCCAGATGTTGATTCGATTGAAGGATTATCACCGGCTATTTCCATTGATCAGAAAACAACAAGTCGAAATCCACGTTCTACTGTAGGGACAGTAACGGAAATTTATGATTACTTAAGATTACTATACGCAAGGGTTGGAAGACCAACTTGCCCAGAGCATGGGATTGAAATCTCCTCCCAGACAATTGAGCAGATGGTTGACCGAATCTTAGAATATCCTGAAAGAACGAGACTTCAAGTTTTAGCACCTGTAGTATCAGGGCGCAAAGGGACTCATGCGAAAGTGCTTGAAGATGTGAAAAAGCAAGGATATGTTCGATTACGCATCGATGGCGAAATGCATGAAATTGGCGATGATATTTCATTAGAAAAAAACAAGAAACATAATATTGAAGTCGTTATTGATCGTCTAGTTGTAAAAGAGGGAATTACAGCTCGTCTAGCAGATTCATTAGAATCAGCATTACAATTCGGAAATGGTAAAGTTATTATTGACGTTATTGGACAAGAAGAATTGCTATTTAGTGAGCATCATGCTTGTCCAATATGCGGTTTCTCGATTGGCGAATTAGAACCTAGACTATTTTCCTTTAATAGCCCATTTGGAGCTTGTCCAGATTGTGATGGTCTTGGAAATAAATTAGTTGTTGATGTGGACTTAATTATTCCTGATTGGAGTTTAACCTTAAAAGAAAATGCAATAGCTCCATGGGAATCCATTAGTTCTCAATACTATCCACAGCTTCTTGAAAGTATATGCAATCATTATGGTATTGATATGAATATACCAGTTAAGGATATTCCTAAAAATCTAATGGACAAAATTCTTTATGGATCTGGAAAAGAATATATTCATTTCCGTTACGAAAATGATTTTGGTCAAGTGAGAGAAAATGATATTCAATTTGAGGGCGTTATTAGAAATGTCGAAAGAAGATACAAGGAGACAAGCTCTGACTATATTCGAGAACAAATGCAAAAATATATGGCAGAACAGCCTTGTCGTACATGTAAAGGCTATCGTTTAAAAAAAGAAGCGTTAGCTGTATTAATAAATGGACAGCATATTGGGAAAATTACGGAAAAATCTGTTGTTGAATGCTATCAATTTATGGAGCAGGTTGATCTAACAGAAAAGGAAAAACAAATTGCTAATTTGATTCTTAGAGAAATAAAAGAGCGAGTTGGATTTTTAATAAATGTTGGGTTGGATTATCTAACATTAAGTAGAGCTGCAGGTACCTTATCTGGAGGTGAAGCGCAGAGGATTCGTTTGGCGACACAAATTGGCTCAAGACTCACTGGTGTGCTCTATATTCTAGATGAGCCTTCCATTGGTCTTCATCAAAGAGATAATGATAAATTAATTGATACATTAAGACAAATGCGCGACATAGGAAATACATTGATTGTTGTAGAGCATGATGAAGATACGATGATGGCTGCAGACTACTTAATTGATGTAGGACCTGGCGCTGGTGTCCATGGAGGAGAAATTATTTCAGTCGGAACTCCTGAGGAAGTAATGAATGATTCAAAATCGATAACAGGTCAATATTTATCAGGGAAAAAGTTCATTCCACTTCCGTTAGAAAGAAAGAAAAGTGATGGCAGATTTATTGAAATCACTGGCGCAAAAGAAAATAATTTAAAAAATGTAAGTGTAAAAATCCCACTAGGAATGTTTGTTTCTGTTACAGGTGTTTCCGGTTCAGGGAAAAGTACATTGATTAATGAAATTCTCCATAAAAGCTTAGCCCAAAAGCTTAATCGTGCAAAAGCTAAGCCGGGTGCGCATAAAGAAATTAAGGGAATCGAACAATTGGAAAAAGTTATTGATATTGATCAGTCGCCAATTGGACGAACTCCAAGGTCGAATCCTGCTACCTATACTGGAGTGTTTGATGATATTAGAGATGTTTTTGCAACAACAAATGAAGCAAAAGTACGAGGGTATAAAAAGGGTCGTTTTAGTTTTAATGTCAAAGGCGGAAGATGTGAAGCTTGCCGTGGGGATGGAATTATAAAAATTGAAATGCATTTCCTACCAGATGTTTATGTTCCGTGTGAAGTATGTCATGGAAAGCGATATAATCGCGAAACATTAGAAGTGAAGTATAAAGGGAAAAATATTTCTGACGTATTGGAAATGACAGTGGAAGATGGTGTAGCTTTCTTTGAAAACATACCGAAGATTCATCGTAAACTCCAAACAATTGTAGATGTTGGTTTAGGATATATTAAACTAGGACAGCCAGCTACTACTTTATCAGGTGGAGAAGCTCAAAGGGTAAAATTAGCTTCAGAATTACATCGACGTTCTACTGGTAAGTCTTTTTACATTCTTGATGAGCCGACTACGGGCTTGCATGTTGATGATATTTCAAGATTGCTGACTGTCCTGCAACGATTGGTAGAGAATGGCGATACCGTCCTCGTCATTGAGCATAATCTTGATGTCATAAAGACGACAGATTATATTATCGATTTAGGACCAGAAGGTGGCGATAAAGGTGGTACAATCTTAGGATCCGGAACACCTGAAGACATTGCCAATTTAGAAGGTTCCTATACTGGTAAGTATTTAAAGCCAATTTTGGAAAGAGATCGGCAAAGAATGAAGAAAAGTATCGAAGAAGCAGAAAAGATTGCAACAACCTAATATTGAATAAAGAGATGGGGAGAGCAGATGAGTCGACTTATTAAAGTTGGTCACCTACCAGAGGGCCTCGTCTCTTTTTCATTTCTTATAGAGAAATTCTTCTGAAATAGAAAATAACTACATAAAATAAAAAGGATTCTTAGCAAAGAATGTCTTCGAAATGAAACTTTTAGAAGGGATGATTCGTATTAGAATACAGAAGCCGATAATATGAAGGTTACTGGATGTTTGAGGCAATTTGTATTAATGGAAGCAGACCGCGGCTCAGCGCGAGCCCACGGAAAGCGAAGTGTATTCCGGTTGCGGGTAATAGCAACAAACTTTACGAAAACAGCCTTACGTTTAAATTCAAAAATGCAACCAAGTATAGGAAAACAGTCTTAAAAATAGCAAATAATTTTATTATAATTACATTCATTTTATTATATGTAGTTTCGTATCTTGTCTTATTTAAGTGTGGATGTTCTAAAGGAATAAAATCGTTCATTTTTGAGGAGGATTTAAAGTGGCAGATGAGAAAAAGCGAATTTTAGAATTAGTGGAAAGTGGCAAATTGACCGTAGATGAAGCATTAAAGCTAATGGAAAAGGTTGATGAAGTGAATGAGAAGAAGTCACTAAATGAAGACGAAAAGAAAATATTAGAAGATTTTCAAGAAGAAACAAAGTTTCATGAAAAGAAGAAAGAAACAAATTCAAATTATGGATTTAATTTTCAATCTGCGAAAGATAAGCTCTTTGACTTTGTTGATACAACGATAAAAAAAGTGAAGGAAGTAGACCTAGATTTAAACTTTGGTCATTCTGAAGAGGTTTCTCATATTTTTCAATACAATAATATCACACCAAAAAAGTTGGATATTGATATTCCGAATGGAGAAGTGGAGCTTATTCCATGGGATCAAGAAGAAGTTAGTATTGAATGTAAAGCAAAGGTATATCGCGTGAATTCGTTAGAAGAAGCAAAAAGGGTGTTTTTAAAGGAAGTAGATGTAATTGTAGATGATGAGAAATTACTAGTAAAAACGAATCATAAATGGATGAAGGTAAAAACGCAAGTTTATATCCCACAAACTTCGTATGAATCAGCTATCGTTCGTTTATTTAATGGACCGATTACTACTTTTGATGTTAAAGCGGAAAAATTGTATGCTAAAACCGCTAATGGTAAAATAACGCTACAAGCAGGTGAAAACAAAAAGGTAGAAGCGGATGCGGCAAACGGCAGCATAAAAGTCGAAAAAGGCAATATAGAAAAACTTGACGCTGAAACGATAAATGGATCGATTACAGTTGAAGGTTATTTTAATAAAGTTGATTTACAATCCTTTAATGGCAGTATTTTATGCACAAACCATTCGGAAACATGTGAAGTGTTTGAACTTCAAGGAACAACAGGTAGTATCGAGGTAAGCTTACCAGAAACATTAGCGGTTAGTGGAGAGTTAAAAACGAATTTCGGTGGATTTAATGTAGAGTTAGAAGGTATACAAATAGTAGAAGAGAAAAATGAAGTTCTTCAAAAGACGTTACAATTTAAATCGATACAATCAAGTGAGCATCATACAAAAATTGATGCTAATACAAAAACAGGATCGATTAAAGTGAAGAAGATTGAAAAAAATAATTAATTATAATAGAGGAAACCGATAAGGTAATTAATGTCGGGATGGAAAAACATATGCGAATTTCTAAGTCTGTTCGTTTAGATTGTTTTTTTCCCTATAACCTGTATCGGTTTCTACTATGCTTAATAAGGAGTAATTGGAATGAGATGGATAGTAGGAATACTAATTAATGCTATTTTCTTTGTAGCATTGGCTGGTTTATTTCAGGATCAATTTTATTTATCAGGAATTGGTGCTGCGATTGGAGCAAGCGTTATTTTATCCTTGCTAAATATTATTGTTAAACCAATATTAATTTTGTTGACATTACCTGTAACAATTCTTTCGCTAGGACTATTTTTATTTGTCATCAATGCAATTACATTGTCATTAACAGACAGATTGATGGGAAACAGTTTTGAAATTTCAAGTTTTGGTATGTGCTTACTTTTTAGCATTTTACTTTCACTTTGCAATATAATTGTTCAAAATACAGTCCTTCGAGAAAAAGGGTAAGAGGCTGCCAGATAAAGAAGTGGGAATTATTCCATTGCTTTACTGGCAGTTTTTTTGTTATTTTATTCTACTGTTAACGGATAGTAAGTTGAGAAAAATCGAAGAAGATATCCGTTGAGTACAACTAACTATTAGGAGGGGAAGAGGAAAAAACCCCAATGATGAAAGTTTTCTTTATTTTAGAATACCTTTTCCTAATAATTTGACTGAATTCTAGCATATATTTATCTTTTAATGCTAAAATAAGGTGAATATGGAATTATAAATAATAACTAAAATTAAACAGTTTTTTTCTGTTTATAAAAACTTAACAGCAAGGACCTTTAAAGGAGGAGCTTCATGGCGGCAAAAGTACTAATAAAAGATGTGATTGAAGAGTTTGATTTAGAAATTGTAAGTGGAGAAGAAGGTATTAATCGACCAATTACAGTTAGTGATATATCAAGACCAGGTTTAGAAATGGCTGGTTATTTTAACTATTATCCTGCAGAGCGTGTTCAGCTGTTAGGTAAGACTGAACTTTCCTTTGCAGAACGATTAAGTGAGGAAGAAAGAGCAAACCGCTTAACGAAATTATGTAGTGATACTACCCCAGGAATCATTATTACGCGAAATATGGAAGTACCACCGCAATTAATCGAAGCTTCAGAGGAATTAGCAGTACCAGTATTACGTTCTAAGCATAAAACATCGCTTTTTTCCAGTCGACTTACTAATTTCTTGGAAAGAAAACTAGCGCCTACTACGGCTGTTCATGGTGTTCTTGTTGATATTTATGGTGTGGGCGTTTTAATTACTGGTAAAAGTGGTGTTGGTAAAAGTGAAACAGCTCTTGAGCTTGTTAAGCGTGGACACCGATTAGTGGCTGATGATTGTGTGGAAATAAGACAAGAAGATGAAAACTTAATTGTCGGAAGTTCCCCAGAGCTAATTGAACATTTATTGGAAATTCGTGGTTTAGGGATTATTAATGTAATGACTTTATTTGGTGCAGGAGCTGTGCGTACCCATAAAAAGATTTCTTTAGTTATGTCGCTAGAATTATGGGAACAGAACAAGCAATATGACCGATTAGGTTTAGATGAAGAAAAAATGAAAATAATTGATACAGAAGTAACGAAGCTTACGATTCCAGTTCGCCCAGGACGAAACTTAGCGGTCATTATTGAAGTAGCGGCAATGAATTTTCGCTTAAAACGCATGGGAGTGAATGCAGCAGAACAATTCACAAATAAACTAAATAATGTTATATCTGACGAAAGAAAGTAAATAGATGTTAGAAAAAAGGAACTGAAAGGTAAGATAAAAGCAAAATATCTATTATGCCTTTAAACATTCCTTGGGAAATAGGAGGAAATCAGATGGAAGATATACGACCAATTGATCCAGTTGCATTTTCATTAGGACCAATCGATGTCCGCTGGTATGGACTTATAATCGGTTCAGGATTGATTCTTGCGCTAATTATTGCCATGCGCGAAGGGAATAGGAGAGGACTTGGAAAGGATGACTTTCCCGATTTAATGCTATGGGCTATTCCGATCTCGATAATATGTGCAAGAATTTACTATGTCATTTTTGAGTGGAGCTATTATAAAGACCACCTAGGTGATATCCCGAAAATTTGGAATGGTGGTATTGCCATTCATGGGGCTTTAATCGGAGCTGTCATTACTACCTATATTTTTACAAAGAAAAAGGGGATATCTTTCTGGAAAATGGCAGATATAGCAGCACCTAGTATTATCTTAGGACAAGCAATTGGCCGCTGGGGAAACTTTATGAACCAAGAGGCCCATGGTGGGGAAGTAACACGTTCGTTTTTAGAAGGATTGCATTTACCAACTTTTATTATTGATCAGATGTATATTAACGGAACATACTATCATCCTACTTTTTTATATGAATCATTATGGAATATTGTTGGATTCGTGATTTTACTAGCTTTACGAAAAGTAAATTTACGTAGAGGAGAAATATTCTTATCCTATGTTATTTGGTATTCGATTGGAAGATTCTTTATAGAAGGAATGAGAACGGACAGTTTAATGATTGGTGAATTACGAATGGCTCAATTAATTTCTTTAGCTTTAATTGTTCTTTCTGCTGTCACAATTGCTTATCGAAGAAAAGCAGGATTGGCACATGAACGTTATTTAGATACAAATGGTTAATAATAGAAAGGATGTTTCGGTTGACTGGAAAGATTAATACAGCATTATTTGATTTAGATGGGACGCTAATTAATACAAATGAATTAATTATTTCCTCTTACTTACATACATTAAATCATTATTACCCAGGAAAATATGAGCGGAAAGATGTCATTCCTTTCATGGGACCGCCATTATTAGAAACATTTGAATCGATTGATAAATGGAGAGCGCCAGAAATGATGACGATGTATCGTAGTTATAATATTGAAAATCACGATAAAATTGTAACCATTTTTGATGGTGTATATGATGCAATCAAAGAACTGAAGCAAAGAGGCTTTAAGCTAGCGATTGTTTCAACGAAATTATCAGACGTAGTAGAAATGGGTCTTAAATTAACGAAATTAGATGAGTTTTTTGATGTAGTGGTTGCTTTGGATCATGTAACAAAGGCAAAGCCAGATCCAGAGCCAGTCCTTCTTGCGCTTGAAAAATTAAAGGCATCACCGTCAGAAGCGATTATGGTCGGAGATAATAAACATGATATATTGTCAGGAAAAAATGCGGGTACTTTAACAGCAGGTGTGGCTTGGACACTAAAGGGGAAGGAATTCTTACAGGAATACAACCCTGATTATATATTTGAGAATATGAAAGATATCCTTTCTATTCCTGAAGTCCAATTATCATGAGAAAGACGACAAGATATCCGGTAAGTGGACCAAACTCGCTGTGGCATGTTTATAAAACGGTCCCTTTTTTAAAAGTAATCAAAAATTTTATCGTTATCCAGACAGCAAGATATATGCCTTTTTTAAAAGCGAAGAATTGGATGTATCGGAAGCTTTTGAAAATGAAGGTAGGAGATCAAACTTCTTTTGCTTTAATGGTAATGCTAGATATTATGTTTCCTGAACAAATCAAGGTAGGCAAGAATAGTGTCATAGGGTACAATACAACCATCCTTGCCCATGAATATTTAATAGAGGAATACAGGCTTGGTGAGATTGAAATTGGCGATGAAGTAATGATCGGTGCCAATTCAACGATTCTTCCTGGTGTGAAAATTGGTGACCGTGCGATTGTCTCTGCAGGTACACTGGTACATAAAGATGTTCCCGCTGGATATTTTGTTGGCGGAAATCCGATGCAAGTCATTTATACTGCAGAACAAATGGAAGAGCGCAGAAAAAGCGAGCCTTCCTATGTAATGGATGAATAAATAAAGGAAGCCTATCTTCCGTTATTCCAAGATTTATTATCTTTGAGTAACGAATAGATAGGTCTTTTTAAAAATTTCAGAATTAATAAAAAATATAGGTTAAGCAATTACTTTATCTCACTCATAACGGCTATCTCATGTTGCGAAAAATTGAAGAAGCGTGAAAGGATAAACCGCCCGTAAAGGTTCAATAAGTGCAACTGCCACGGGGATTAGCGAGACAGTCTGAGACCCCGGAGGCGAGCCCCACGGAAAGCGAAGTGTATTCCGGCTGCGGGTAATCGCAACAAACTTTACGAAAACAGCCATTAATTAAAATAATAATTTTTAGAAAGATCCAATAAATGAAACTTTTCTCTTGACCTAAGATAAGACGAAGAGTACACTAAAAACAACTCTTTAATTTGGTAGTATATTAGCGAACTAAAGCATTCGGAATTTTAAAACGCGAGGTGTAATGATGGGTAGCTTATTTATGTTTGAAAAGCCATTAGGCATGAGAGATACATTACCAGCGATTTACGAAAGAAAATATAAAGTAAAGCAAAAGATAGATGCAGAAATTAAAAAATGGGGCTATCAATTTATTGAAACTCCGACATTGGAATACTATGAAACAGTTGGGACAGCGTCTGCTATTTTAGACCAGCAGCTTTTTAAATTACTGGATCAACAAGGACATACACTTGTACTTCGCCCAGATATGACAGCCCCGATAGCGAGAGTAGCGGCATCTAAGCTTTTATCAGAAGATTTGCCATTGCGCCTTGCTTATAATGCGTCTGTTTTTCGCGCGCAGCAACGAGAAGGCGGGAGACCAGCTGAATTTGAGCAAATAGGCGTTGAGTATATTGGCGATAAAACAATTAGTGCAGATGGAGAAGGTATTTCTTTGCTTGTTTCCTCTCTGCAACAAGCTGAAGTAGACAATTATCAAGTATCAGTTGGACATATAGGGTTCGTCCAGGCGTTTTTTCAACAAATCCTTGGAACGAAAGAAAGAGCAGATAGTTTAACGAAATATTTATATGAGAAAAACTATGTCGGATATCGCCAGCATGTCGAACAGCTTGCTTTATCAAGCATTGATAAACAGCGACTAAATGATTTCTTAAAGCTTAGGGGAAGAGAAGAAGTTATAAGTCTTGCTTATCAATTAATAGAAGGAAATCAAGGTGCAAAAGCAATTGATGACCTAAAGCAGCTTTGGGAAATTCTTGTTGATTATGAAGTAGCAGATAGAGTGACATTTGATTTATCCCTTGTTAGTCATATGAGTTACTATACCGGTATTGTCTATGAAGTTTATGCAGAAGGGGTAGGTTTTCCGATTGGGAGCGGCGGACGCTATGATTTATTATTAGAGAAATTCGGAAAAAGAACTGGAGCTACTGGGTTTGCTATTCGGGTTGATCGATTATTAGAGGCTCTAGGGAATGTGAAAAAAACAGCAACTACTCAATGCATTTTATTCAGTAATGAGCGTAGAAAAGAAGCGTTCCAATTAGCGCAAGAAAAAAGGCAAGCTGGAATCCATGTGATTACGCAAGATATTAATGGAGTTAAAGATGTGGATGCTTGTACGAAGCAATACAGTGAAATTACCCTATTGGTCGGGAAAAAAGGAGTGGAGGTTGTCAAATGAATGAGATGCTAACTATCGCCATGCCGAAAGGAAGAATATTCGAAGAGGCAGCTGACTTATTAAGAGATGCAGGCTTTCGTTTACCAGCAGAATTTGATGACTCCCGTAAATTAATTATTGATGTCGAAGAAGAAAATTTCCGCTTTATCTTAGCCAAACCAATGGATGTTCCAACCTATGTGGAGCATGGGGTTGCAGACTTAGGAATCGCTGGGAAGGATGTTATGTTAGAAGAAGAAAGAGATGTATATGAATTATTAGATTTACATATTAGTGCTTGTTATTTAGCAGTAGCAGGTCTTCCTCATACAGAGCTGAACGAAATTGCGCCAAGAATTGCAACGAAATATCCAAATGTTGCAGCAGCTTATTTTCGTGAACAAGGATCTCAAGTAGAAATCATTAAACTTAATGGTTCAATCGAGCTTGCGCCAATCATTGGCTTAACAGATAGAATCGTAGACATAGTTTCGACGGGAAAAACCCTTGTAGAAAATGGTCTTGTTGAGTACGAAAGAATAGTAGATATTACCTCGAGATTAATTGTAAATCCGGCAAGCTATCGATTAAAGGATAAACGAATTAGTGAATTGGTAGAAAAAGTTCAGCAAGTAGTAAAGGCGAATTTAACGGTGAAATAACTAGAAAGGGGTTTCTAGATGAGGATTGTGACAGATATAGAGAATATTTGCTTAAAGCGTTCTGTTGATGCTGGATCAGAAGAACAGCGAAAAGCGGTTATGGAGATAATGGACCAAGTAAAAAGAAAAGGTGATCAAGCGCTTATAGAATATACAAAAAAATGGGATGGCGCCGAGCTGACAAGTCTCCTAGTAAGGGAAGAAGAGATAGCGGCTGCTTACGATCATGTTGAAACGGAAATGATTTCAATAATGAAGGAAGCGGCAGCCAACATTAAAGAATACCATCAAAAACAGCTGAAAACTTCGTGGAACTTTACCCAAGAAAACGGATCAGTCCTTGGTCAAAGGATTCTGCCTCTAGATTCAGTTGGGGTATATGTACCTGGTGGAACAGCAGCTTATCCTTCATCAGTGTTAATGAATGTAATTCCAGCTTTAGTTGCAGGAGTGAAACGAATTGTGATGGTATCGCCACCAAATGAGAACGGCAGTCTTCCTAGTGCAGTTTTAGTGGCAGCTGATATAGCGGGGGTAAAAGAAATTTATAAAGTAGGAGGAGCACAAGCTATAGCAGCATTAGCGTATGGGACAGAGTCGATTAAGAAAGTCGATAAGATTGTTGGTCCTGGAAATATTTTTGTTGCCCTTGCAAAGAGAGAAGTGTTTGGAGATGTAGCGATAGATATGATTGCTGGTCCGAGTGAAATTGCCATCCTAGCAGATGAAACAGCAGTTGCAAAAGAAATCGCAGCAGATCTATTATCACAGGCTGAGCATGACGAAAGAGCTTCATCGGTTCTTGTCACAACATCTATTTCATTAGCGGAAGAGGTTTTTAATGAAGTGGAGCAACAGTTAAATGATTTACCAAGAAAAGAAATAGCGAAAAAATCAATTGATCAATATGGGTTGATAGTAGTCGTTAAAACATTAGATGAAGCCACCACAGCAATTAATACAATTGCTCCAGAACATTTAGAAATAATAACAGAAAATCCATATGATATCCTCGAAAACATTCGACATGCTGGCTCTATATTTATCGGTAGATATAGCTCAGAGCCAGTCGGAGATTATTTTGCTGGAACAAACCATGTACTGCCAACAAACGGAACAGCAAGATTCTCCAATCCATTAAATGTGGACGATTTTCAAAAAAAATCCAGTATCACCCATTATAGTGAGGCAGCCTTTAAGGAAAATGCCTACAAAATAGCCAAATTTGCACGATTAGAAGGTTTAGAAGCTCATGCAAGAGCAATAGAAGCGCGATATGAGGAGTAGTGCTATTTACAACATTACAACAAAATTGGTTATTGATTGAGGCTTGGAATCGATTAAAATACCTACATAAAGGAGGAAGGAAAATGGGAAGAACCGCAGCAATTAGTAGAAAAACAGGAGAAACAAACATTCAGTTATCATTAAATGTAGACGGAGAAGGGGTTTCCGAAATTGATACTGGTGTACCGTTTATGAACCACATGCTCGATTTATTTACAAAGCATGGGCAATTTAATTTAACAGTTCAAGCAAATGGAGACATCGAAGTAGATGATCACCATACAACAGAAGATATAGGGATATGCCTCGGAATGGCACTCAAAGATGCTCTAGGAGATAAAAGTGGTATAAAGCGTTATGGAAATAGTTTTGTACCAATGGATGAAACATTAGCACAAGTAGTGATCGATTTAAGTAATAGACCCCACTTGGAATTCCATGCAGAGTTCCCAAGTGATAAGGTAGGAACATTTGATACAGAACTAGTGCATGAATTTCTCTGGAAATTTGCATTAGAAGCTAGGATGAATCTTCACGTTATTTTACACTACGGGAAAAATACTCACCATATGATAGAAGCAATTTTTAAAGCATTGGCGCGTGCTTTAGATGAAGCAACGACCATCGACCCTAGAATTAAGGGGATTCCTTCCACGAAGGGAATGCTGTAAATGATCGGGATTATTGATTATGGAATGGGGAATTTGTTCAGTGTTAGCAAGGCCTTGGAACGATTGAGTGCGCCTTATTTTATTTCAGAGAACAAAGATAAATTGCTTCAGGCAGATGCATTAATTCTTCCTGGTGTAGGAGCATTTAAAGATGCGATGGAAAAACTGAAGGAAACGGGTTTATCTGAAATGATTCATACATTTGTCGAGAGCGGTAAACCTTTATTAGGAATTTGCCTCGGTATGCAGTTATTGTTTGAATCAAGTGAAGAGAATGGCTTAAGCGAAGGATTAAAGTTATTGCCTGGAAAAGTGATACGCTTTTCAGGTATCTCCAAAGATGGTACGGCATATAAGGTACCTCATATGGGATGGAATAAGCTTCATTTTAAGAAGGGCTCATTAGTAACACCTAACATAGATGATGATTTTGTTTATTTTGTGCACTCTTATTATGCAGATACAAAAGAGGAAGTCATTATTGCAAGCTGTTCGTATGACAAAGAAGTTCCAGCAGTAGTAGGACGAAACAATGTATATGGTATGCAGTTTCATCCAGAGAAGAGTAGTAAATTGGGCATGCATTTATTAAGTAACTTTGCGAATCTAATACAGAAAGGATGAACCACATGACCTTTACTTTATACCCTGCTATCGATATGAGGGGCGGAAAGTGTGTCCGTTTGCTTCAAGGAGATTATGAAAAGGAAACAATCTACGGTGATTCTCCTTTTGATATGGCCAAAAGTTTTGTAGAACAAGGAGCAAAGTGGATACATATGGTTGACCTTGATGGGGCAAAAGATGGCAAAAGAGTAAATGATCAATTTGTCATTGATGCAGCTAAAAAATTAGGTGCTCACGTGCAAATTGGCGGCGGCATTAGGCAAGAAGCAGACATTATTCATTATTTAGAAAATGGTGTAACACGAGTAATCATTGGAAGTATAGCCGTTTCACAACCAGACTTTGCAATGGAAATGATTCGTAAATATGGGGATGGAATTGCAATTGGAATTGATGCGAAAAATGGTTATGTAGCAACACATGGATGGCTATCTACTTCTGAGGTGAAGGCTGTGGAGCTTGGGAAACGCTTTGCAGATGCCGGAGCAGAAACTTTTATTTTTACAGATATTGCTACAGATGGAATGCTAAGTGGACCAAATGTTGAGGCGATTGAAGAACTGGCGATCGTAACAAAAAAAGAAGTAATCGCTTCAGGTGGTGTAAGTAGCATGGAGGATTTGAACCGACTAAAGGAAATATACGTTAAAGGTGTCGCTGGTGCGATTATCGGTAAAGCATTATATGAAAAAAAATTCACACTGCAAGAAGCATTGGAACAAGTGTTTTAACAAGAGGAAGAGACTTTATAGCGAGCTCATGGTGAGAGGGGTTTAATAATGTTAACGAAGCGAATCATCCCATGTTTGGATGTAAAAGACGGACGTGTTGTAAAGGGAATCCAATTTGTTCAATTAAGGGATGCGGGTGACCCAGTTGAATTAGCACGCTTTTATGATGAACAAGGTGCAGATGAACTCGTGTTTCTCGATATTTCTGCTTCACATGAAGGAAGAAAAACAATGGTAGAAGTCGTAAAGGAAGTTGCTTCCCAGCTTGCAATTCCTTTTACTGTTGGGGGAGGCATTCATTCATTAGAGGATATGAAGAAAATTCTTCGGGCAGGTGCGGATAAGGTATCTTTAAACACAGCAGCCGTGTTAAATCCCTTGTTAATTGAAGAGGGGGCCAATTTTTTTGGTTCTCAATGTATTGTAGTAGCAATTGATGCTAAATACGATTTAGAGCTCGGCACATGGCGTGTTTATACACATGGCGGTAGGAATCCTGTAGATAAAGATGTGATTACTTGGGCCAAAGAAGTAGTCACTCTGGGAGCAGGGGAGATACTATTGACAAGTATGGATTCGGATGGAGAGAAAAATGGCTTCAACCTAGCTTTGACAAAAGCGGTAAGTGAGGCGGTTTCTGTTCCCGTAATCGCTTCAGGAGGAGCTGGGAATGCCGGGCATTTTGAAGAAGCATTTAAAGAAGGAAAAGCAGATGCTGCGCTTGCTGCCTCTATTTTTCACTATAAAGAAACATCCGTGCATGAAGTAAAAGAATACTTGAAGGAAAAAGGAGTGCTTGTCAGATGAAAGTAGAGGAATTGAAATATGATGAAAAAGGGTTAATTCCTGCTATTGTGCAAGATGCTGCTACGAAAGAAGTGCTAACACTTGCTTATATGAATAAAGAATCCTTAGAGAAATCTTTGCAAACAGGGGAAACATGGCTTTATAGCCGTTCTCGTCAAGAACTTTGGCATAAAGGGGCAACAAGTGGGAATACACAGCAAATTGTAGAAATTAAATATGATTGTGATCAAGATGCTTTAGTAGTATGTGTTAAGCCTAATGGACCAGCTTGTCATAATGGAACCACCAGTTGTTTCGTCGAGAGTCTCTATCAAAATAAAGAAGCAATCGAATCTAATGATTCTGACTATCAAATTCTCACAAATCTAGAGAAAATTATAGAAGAAAGAGATATTAAACGCCCTGAAGATACATATACAACGTATTTATTCGAGAAGGGAGTAGATAAAATATTAAAGAAAGTGGGAGAAGAAGCAGCAGAAGTAATTATTGCTGCGAAAAATCGAGATGCAGAAGAACTCAAATGGGAAACATCTGATTTAATTTACCATTTATTTGTCTTATTAAGAGAACAAAAATTGCCATTTTCGGAGATTTTAAAGGTGTTGGAAGCACGTCATGAAGAAAAGCAAGGGAAGTAAGGGAGAATATTTATTTAATTTGTATCTTGGGAAATTTGTTATCTGAGGTCAGTGCTCGCTTTCCATGAGCGAGCACCGAGCTGCTTTGACCATTCCAGAAATACTTTAATCTCATCAAGAATCCTCAATAAGTGAAAGCAATAGTATATTGTTTCCATACTCCTCCCTAATAACATCCCGTTTTTCTAACGATAGTTAAATATTTCTGTTTAAAACCGTCCACTTTTTTTTCAAAAGGGCATTGACTCTTCTCCGAATTGTATATAGTATGGTATACTTGTTTGGTTAACAGGAACAATTTATTTTAGCTTGCATTTAACTCTTGCTTTAAAAGGGAACATATATATTGGAGGATTTATGAATAAAAACTCAAATAGAGTACAACCGGTGGGTAAACTTATTACATTTAATCCTACAGGCGAATTTTATTTTAACAAAGGAATTAAGGCATATCATCAAAGAGATTATTATAAATCCCTTAAATATTTGCAAAGAGCACTGGCGTTAGAACCGGGAGAACCAATGATTGCATGTCAGCTTGCAGTCGTTTATGCAGATATTGGAGAATATCAAAAATCTAATGAGCTTCTCCATGTTATTATCGAAGAATTAGATGAGGATATGGTTGAGTGTTATTATTTCCTAGCGAATAATTACGCCCATTTGGGATTTTTTAAAGATGCATATTATCATGCAAAACTATATTTAAGCTTGGATAAAGATGGAGAGTTTGTAGAGGACACAGAAGACCTTATGGAGGTTTTGTCTCTGGAATCGGATGAGTTAGAGGAAGAGGAAGTCAACGAGGAAGAAGACCTAATTACGAGACAGGAGCAGGCAAGATCATTGCTTGAGTCTGGCAACTTTGCAAAGGCAGTGGAAGTATTAACGAAAGTCATTCAGGATTATCCAGAATATTGGTCTGCTTATAATAATTTAGCGTTAGCTCATTTCTACCTTGGTCAATCGGAAAAGGCTAGTGAGATTTTAGAGCATGTATTAAGCAACAATGTTGGAAACCTACATGCATTATGTAATAAACTTGTATTTGCATATTACCAAAATAATGAAGCTCACGTCAAAGAAATGGCAGCCATTTTAAAGAAAATCAATCCTATTTCAATAGATCATCAATTTAAACTTGGCACTACTTTTGCTTTAATTGGCGAATATGATACTGCTTATTTCTGGTTGAAGAAAATCTATAAACAAGGATTTCAAGGAGACGGTTCTTTTTATTATTGGTTATCCTATGCAGCTTATTACACAGGGAATAAGCAAACGGCAAAAAAAGCTTGGAAAAAAGTAATAGATGAGCATCCTGAGAAAGAAGGGCAAGAGCCTTGGAACAATTTAGAATATAAGATTAGTGGTTTTGAAGAGCATCTTAGTTCTATTTTGAAAAGGTTTGAAAGCAGTCACGTAGAGGAACGACTGTTTGCTACTTTCTTAACTTCTGTATCTAGTCAAAAGGATAAAATTCTTTCTTCTTCTGCAATACAGCAAAAGAATGTTCTTACGCAAATAGAGAGAGAGTATTTAGCCTTTGTTAAGACCGGTAACGAGATAGAGGATCCATACTTGTATGTTGCGCATCATACTGCTGAACAAATTTATACAAATTACCATCCGATTGGTACGGAAGAAACTAGTTTGTATTTATTATGGTTCTCAGCAATCATGGAAATGCAAAGTGCAGGAATGTTATTAAAAAATTGCATTGCTAGTGCAGCCGCTATTGACTATTTATGGAATCAGGCGAAGACGAAAAAGACACAGCAAGAAATTGCTAACCAATATGGGCTTTCTATAACCACTTTACAGAAATATATAAAGTCATTGAAATCCTTTATGCAACCCATCTATAGTTAAGATTCCATCATTTTTGATGTTTTATGTATTAAAAATGATGACGTATATATAAGCAGTCTGAGTCGTATAGAGTCTAGACTGCTTTTTTTAGTGCCAACTAATTAAATAGATGATAAAAAGAGTTATAATGAATCTAATGACACATCTATTTTACATTATAAATACAACCAATTTATTACTGCAAGGATGTTAATGATATGGAGGGTGATAAATTCCATATGGTTAAATATTAATTATGGAAGAACCACAAGTAATGATACCGAAAAGAAGCATTCCTAAAGATCGGTATTTCCTTTGTACTATTCCGCTTATACTGGTTAATCCCCCATATAGAATGAACAATATCACTCCAAATAACAACATAATTTCTCCTCCATTAAAAGTAACGTTTGTTTTTTTCTAAAAGATTGCTGTTTTTTCAATAGAATAAATTAAAAAACAGCCTAAACTAATTAAATATGATGGGGTTACCCCATATCAATCAATAAAAGGGAGAGTCGAAAATGAGAATTGGGGAGTTCGCAACGTTTTTAAATACAACAAAAGACACGGTTCGGCATTATGAAGAATTAAAATTATTGAAACCTCAAAATAAAAAAGATTATGGCGATAAAGAAATTCTCGATTTTCAAGTGGTAAAAGAGCTACAGGAATATGGTTTTTCTTTAAAAGACATCCAGCTAATCTTTTCTTTAAAAGAAGCAATAGGCTGTGGGGATAAACAACTCATTGGTCAAGTTTATCAAATTTTGACAGGCCAATTAGAGAAACTTTTGCAAGAAGAAAAAGAAATACGAGAACGGAGATTGATTATAGAAAATGAGGCAAAGAAATTAAGGGATTTGTTATAGATAATCCTTTATCCTACTCTTACTCCCATGAAAATAAACGGTTGTCACCCCTATTTTCTTCCTTGTTGGTGAAGCTTGCTTCATGGATGGCTGTCCGTAAAGGTCGGATTGGCTCAACTAACCATCAGTTGGGGAGGAAGGGAAAACCCCAACTGATAGAAGTTTCACTTTATGATAACTTTTTCCACTTTGAGCAGATTTTTGGACGGATAGGGGATTAGTTTTATAGGATAGTAATAGATAATCATCCTTATAATAAGAAATGGACATTAATTCTTTAATATGAGCGTTAATTTAGTATAATAAATGCATTGGTTAGTTAATGGAAAGGGAGTTTTTGAAATGACAGAAGAAAAAATTTATGATGTTATCATTATTGGGGCAGGTCCAGCTGGAATGACAGCAGCTGTTTATACATCTCGTGCCAATCTTTCTACTTTAATGATTGAAAGAGGAATACCAGGCGGACAAATGGCGAATACAGAAGATGTAGAGAACTTTCCTGGATTTGAAAGTATTTTAGGTCCAGATTTATCTAATAAAATGTTTAATCATGCAAAAAAATTCGGTGCTGAATACGCATATGGTGATATTAAAGAAATAGTGGATGGAAAAGAATATAAAACAGTAAAAGCTGGTTCAAAAGAATTTAAAGCAAGATCCATTATTATTTCTACAGGTGCGGAATATAAAAAAGTCGGAGTTCCAGGTGAAAAAGAATTAGGTGGACGTGGTGTATCTTATTGTGCTGTATGTGATGGTGCGTTCTTTAAGAACAAGCGTTTATTCGTAATTGGTGGTGGCGATTCAGCTGTAGAAGAAGGTGTATACTTAACTCGCTTTGCTTCCCAAGTTACCATTGTACACCGCCGTGACGAATTGAGAGCACAAAAAATTCTTCAAAAAAGAGCATTTGATAATGAAAAAGTAGACTTTATTTGGAACCATACCATTAAGTCAATCAATGAAAAAGATGGAAAAGTCGGTAGTGTGACACTTGTTTCTACAGTGGATCAAACAGAGCAGGAATTTGAAGCGGATGGCGTGTTTATCTACATTGGCATGGTTCCACTGTCTAAGCCGTTTGAAAGCTTAGGAATTACAAATGAAAATGGATATATTGAAACGAATGATCAAATGGAAACAAAGGTTCCTGGCATCTTTGCAGCTGGTGACATTCGTGAAAAAACACTCCGTCAAATTGTTACCGCAACAGGTGACGGAAGTATCGCTGCGCAAAGTGCTCAGCACTATGTAGAAGAGTTAGCAGAGTCATTAAAAGAAGCGTATTAAAAGTGTCATTCCGTTTTAATTGGAATGTAACAGTAGTGAAACATATTTGGGGTATCATATAAGTAGAAATTGACCCCCTTTTAAGATATATTTTTTGCATAGGCCCAACATGGAGCCTATGCCTTTTTTTGTGGATGTGACCAGATTTTTGTTTTGGCTGATAAGCATTATTTTTTGATAGTCTATTTGAAAATAAGATTTCCCATCATATAAACGAAGATTATAAATAATAAAGCATTCTTTATCTGGGATAATCGAGATAATAGGTTAGTTCTTTTTCTCCTTTATAGCCGCGTAAATGAATAGAAACATCTTTTGGGATGAATGAATATTTAGCTCCGCGTTTTAAGAGTTAAGAGTGTCTCTAATATTCTTCACTTCAACCTTTTTAACCAGATTAACATACAAGAAAACCCACATCCTCATCTAAAGAGGATAAATTATTCTCAGTAATGAATAAAGAATCCTCTATAATTGGAAAAGGCAATTTATTGTGAGGGCATGACAATAATAGTATAATAAAAGGAATGGTTAAAAGCAGTGCCTACATATAGAGAAAATTGGGGTGAATAATTTGCAACGTGTGACAAATTGTTTGTTACTTAAAGATAATAAAGTCTTATTGCTACAGAAGCCAAGACGTGGTTGGTGGGTAGCACCTGGCGGGAAAATGGAGCCTGGAGAATCTGTAAGAGATTCCTGTATTCGCGAATACAGAGAAGAAACAGGTATTTATTTAAGAAATCCTAACATCAAAGGTATTTTTACCTTTATTATAAAAGATGGAGATAAGATTATTTCGGAGTGGATGATGTTCACCTTTTTCTCTACGAATGCAGATGGTGTCAATGTAGATGAATCAGCTGAAGGGAAAATTGTCTGGCACGATTTAGATGATGTGAAAAACTTGCCGATGGCTGAAGGCGATTATCATATTTTAGATTACATGATCCATGGTAATGGAATTATCTATGGAACCTTTACTTATACACCAGATTTCGAATTAATTAGTTACCGTTTAGATCCAAGCTAAAGATTTATTAGGGGGAATTAAAAATGAGTGCAAGTGAACCACAAGTCGTAATCATCACAGGAATGTCAGGAGCGGGAAAAACAGTCGTTATCCAAAGCTTTGAAGACTTAGGATTTTTTTGTGTAGATAATTTACCGCCTACACTTTTACCTAAGTTTCTTGAACTTATGAAAGAGTCGGAGAATAAGATGAATAAGGTTGCTCTTGGGATGGATTTACGGGGCAGAGAATTTTTTGATGATTTATTCGCTGCACTAGATGATTTAGCAACTTCCTGGGTTGTACCGAAAATCCTTTTTCTAGATGCTGATGACAGCGCCCTAGTTAGAAGATATAAGGAGACTAGAAGAGTTCATCCCCTTGCACCGTCTGGACTTCCTTTAGAAGGAATTAAATTGGAACGAGAAATGCTAGAAGAGCTCAAAGGGAGAGCTCAAATTATTTATAATACATCTCAAAGCTCTCCAAGAGAACTTCGTGAAAAGATTTTAAAAGAATTCTCTGTTAATAAACAATCCATCTTTACTGTAAATGTGATGAGTTTTGGATTTAAGCATGGACTTCCTATTGATGCAGATTTAGTATTTGATGTGCGTTTTTTACCAAACCCTCATTACGTTGAGCATATGAGACCAAAAACTGGGTTAGATGTAGAGGTATCCAGTTATGTATTGAAATGGACAGAGACAGGCCAATTTTTAGAAAAGGTAATTGATTTACTAACATTTATGCTGCCTCAATATAAGAGAGAAGGAAAATCGCAGCTTGTTATTGCAATTGGCTGTACCGGGGGACAGCATCGGTCTGTTGCATTAGCTGAATATATCGGCCATCACTTTGAAAAAGAATATAATATTGCTATTGCTCACCGTGATATGGAGAGGAGAAAGGACCAACAGGCATGAGTGAAAAGGAACAGCCAAGAATAGTAATTATCGGAGGAGGAACCGGCCTTTCAGTGCTTCTACGTGGACTAAAAAAATATCCAGTAGATATTACGGCAATAGTAACAGTAGCCGATGATGGAGGAAGCTCTGGAAGACTAAGAGAGGATCTTGATATCCCTGCTCCTGGAGATGTTCGCAATGTGTTAGCGGCATTATCCGATGTAGAGCCCTTAGTGGAGGAAATGTTTCAGCATCGATTTACTAATAGTAAAGACTTAGATGGACATTCATTAGGTAATTTGATCTTAGCTGCCATGACTTCCATTACTGGTAATTTTACCTATGCGATTCAAGAAATGAGCAAAGTACTAAATGTTCGTGGTAAAGTATTACCTGCAACTAGTCATAGTGTTATTTTAAATGCATTAATGGAGGATGGAACGGTTGTGGTAGGAGAATCCAGTATTCCGAAGGCTGGGAAGAGAATAAACAAAGTTTTTCTAACCCCAGAAGATTCTGCACCACTTCCTGAAACCATTCATGCTATCGAGCAAGCAGATTTAATTGTAATTGGACCCGGAAGCTTATATACTAGTATCTTGCCAAATTTGGTAGTCCCAGAAATCAAAGAGGCAGTCCGAGAAGCGAAAGCAAAAAAAGTATATGTATGCAATATTATGACACAGGCAGGAGAAACATCCGATTATACGGCAAGTGATCATGTGAAGGTGTTATATGAGCATGTAGAAACACCGTTTATCGACACTATTATCGTGAACAAAACGAACATACCTGCAAATGTACAACAAAGATATGATGAAGAAAAAGCAAAGCCTGTGGTTTTTGATATAAATCGGCTTGAACGAATGGATCTAGATGTAATAGCAGGTGATATCATCAAGCTTGATCAAGGTGTTATTCGCCATAATACAGTAGAAGTGGCGAAGATTCTTTATTCCATTATTGAATGAAGAAAGAATGGCTTTTTAGACAAAGGATATTTACAGGAAAACAAGTTAATAACGGTCTAAAAGCAACGGATTCCATTAAAAAAATATATTTAAGAAAGAGCCTAAGAACACCTGCTTTTTTCTATAAGGGGGGAAGGACATGTCTTTTGCTTCAGAAACAAAAAAAGAATTAACAACAATTGAAGCCAAAAATTGCTGTGGAAAAGCAGAATTATCAGCACTGATTCAAATGAACGGGACACTTTCCTTTTCCAACCAGAGGCTAGTTGTGAATATACAGACAGAGAATGCGGCTATTGCTAGAAGAATTTACACCTTAATAAAAAGGTATTTTGACATACCAGTTGAATTATTAGTTCGCAAAAAAATGCGCTTGAAAAAGAACAATGTTTATATTGTGCGTATTTCCAATTATGGGAAAGAAGTGTTGGAGGAGCTAAGTATTCTTAAAGAAGGTTTTGTGTTTACCCATGAAATCTCTCCAGAATTAATTAAGAAAAAATGCTGTAAACGATCCTATTTAAGAGGGGCCTTTTTAGCTGGTGGCTCTGTAAACAATCCAGAAACATCTTCATACCATTTAGAAATTGCTTCTTTATATAAAGAACATATCAATGCACTTAGTGATTTAATGAATACATTTGGACTAAAAAGTAAGACGTTAGAAAGAAAAAAAGGGTTTATTGCTTATTTAAAAGAAGCAGAAAAAATAACCGAATTTCTTAATATTATTGGTGCGCATGGAGCGCTTCTACGTTTCGAAGACATTCGAATTGTTAGAGATATGAGAAATTCAGTAAATCGATTAGTTAATTGTGAAACGGCCAATTTAAATAAAACAATTGGAGCAGCATTAAGGCAAGTCGAGAATATCCGTTATATTGATAAAACGGTTGGGTTACAAATTTTACCTGATAAACTTAGAGAAATTGCAGAACTTCGCGTAGCTTATCAAGATGTTACGTTAAAAGAATTAGGTGAAATGGTATCTTCTGGTAATATCAGTAAATCCGGTATAAATCATCGGTTAAGAAAAATTGATGAAATTGCAGATGCTCTTCGTCGTGGAGAAGCAGTAAAATAATTGGAGTGGATAATATATCAAGACAAAGGTATATATTATCCATTTTTTATTGCTACCTAAACTTTATTATCAGAAAAATTCATCTAAACTGAATATTCTTCTCTCTGAATACAGCAAAAAATTCATTTTCCTTGTATAATAGATATATTACTATTTTGATGAAGGGGAGGATGTTCGATGGTGGAACAAGAAATTACTGTAGATTTAAAATCAGGTCTACAAGCGCGACCTGCAGCTTTATTTGTACAAGAGGCTAGCAATTATTTATCAGAAGTATTTATTGAAAAGGACGGAAGGAGAGTAAATGCAAAAAGTATAATGGGGATAATGGGATTAGCCATTAATTCTGGGGCAACAATAAAATTAATTGTTGATGGTAGTGATGAAGTGGAAGCGCTTCAGAATTTAAAAGGGTTACTAAAGTAAAGTTTTTACAAAATATAAAAAGACTGTTCCAAAGAGGAGGATTTTATAGGTAATATCCATCTGTTCTGAGTGGCTCATTACCTATAAAAATCTAAGACCTTTGTTTTGAAACAGTCTTTTTTTAATATTTAAGTGATGTGTTATTTATTTTTTTTGTCTTCAAGAGAATTGCGGCTGATAACATGGTCAACTAAACCATATTCCTTAGCAACTTCAGCAGTCATAAAGTTATCGCGTTCTGTATCTCTTGCGATGACATCAATTGGTTGACCTGTACGCTCAGATAAAATACCGTTTAATTTATCGCGTAAGAATAAGATACGTTTCGCAGCAATCTCAATTTCAGTTGCTTGACCTTGCGCTCCACCAAGTGGTTGGTGAATCATTACTTCACTATTTGGTAATGCATAACGCTTGCCTTTTGCACCAGCAGCAAGTAAGAATGCACCCATAGAAGCAGCCATACCAATACAGATTGTTTGAACATCTGGCTTAATATATTGCATAGTATCAAAAATTGCCATTCCAGCAGTAATGCTTCCACCTGGGCTGTTGATATAAATAGATACATCTTTTTCAGGATTTTCTGTTTCTAAAAATAAAAGCTGTGATACGATAGAGTTAGCTACATTATCATCGATAGCACTACCAAGCATGATAATACGGTCTTTTAATAAACGAGAGTAGATATCGTAAGCACGTTCTCCTCTATTTGTTTGCTCAATAACTGTAGGAATTAAATTCATTTAAAATCCTCCTTTTTAATAATCTGTTCGAAAAGCATAAGTATTTGTTTCTTCAGTAAGATGAAAAACATCCAAACTGTATGTATTCCTAATGATACACGGATGGTCAATTAAGGTCAAACATTAAAGCCTGAATAACCCAAAATATCATTCGACATCTTTTTTAGAGATGGGAGAGATATAAGGTTATTAATAATATCCATCCTCTTATTTCGTCTACAATCCTTTCTCCATGATACCCATTGCTCCTTTTTTTAAACATCGTCTATTGCATAAAAAGGGAACTTCGCTTATAATATGAAGGCGTAACTTTCATGTTACAGTGCTTTATTTTTATTATGCCCTCGTGGTGCAACGGATAGCACGTAAGATTCCGGTTCTTAAAATGGGGGTTCGATTCCCTCCGAGGGCGCTAAAACATTGATAGATAAGGGTTTTTTTGAGGAATGTGTTTTCTTTGTCCGACTTTTGTCCGACTCTTCAAAAAAGCCCTTATTTTATTTTACTTTATTCGCTTAAACCAGTTACTCATAAAACTGGTTTAAATTAAGGTAGTTAATATAAACGCAACTCCAAATTCACTATATTACCGCTTTGATCTACAACAGCACAAATAGTTTTACCATTAAATAAATTCCCATCGTCATAAAAGAGTTCCATTTCGCTGTTATAGAAAAATACATTGTTTAAGGAGATCACGTTCATAATTAATTCTATATCAATAGCTTCATTAGCTTGTGAGGCATCAATAAAATTCGTAACTAATTTCGAAGCTAAGCGTAAAAGGAAATTTTCTTCTTTGTCCTCCTTTATGAAACTATATAGTTGTTCAGCGTTTGTAAGAGATTCATTAGGATCATTTTCCTTCTCATTCATTATCACTTTAAAATGGACCCTAGTGACATATGGCAATCGACCAATGATTATTTTTTCACTTGGATCGAATATGCAATATAGAAAAAATCTGTTTTTTAAAACATCGTATCCTATCTCATCCTCAGATATTTGATAGTATAGTTCAAACTTTTCTATGTATTGCCTTTCTTCGTACCTAATTATACCTACTCCATCTACTAAGTAGAGCTTTTCTGTACGTAAATGTGTTTTTCCTGAGTAGAATTCCCTTCTATAGACTAAACAATAAATATTTTCCTCGTTGAATATTATTTTTTCAAATGTCTTAAACTCAAAATAGTTGTTATCATCACTTTTTATTTTTAAGTAAGTATTAAGATAGGATTCGGGTTCAGAATAGGATACGTGCTTTCCATCTCTTATACGAGAATGCTCCCAAACATTCCTCTCATCATTGGAAAAATATCTAACTTGATCGAAAATAATATTCTTATCTTCGTTTAAATACACCTTAAATTGTACGGTGTTAGTTTTTCCGTTTAAGGGTCTAATTTCAATGTTTTTCATAAAACCAGTAAATGAGATTGTCTCCTTACTGGAAGTATAGACTCCATTAAATTCTGTAGAAACCCCGATATCTAAAGGATAATAAGTGGTTAAATCAATTTCGTATACCTTAGGACGTGCCAGTGAAATATTAATTGTATTTAGTAATTTCTTTAACATAAGTCACCTATTTTCTAAAGTTTTATAAACTATTAGACTACCTACAAAAATTAATTTAAATCTACTTATTTGTGATTTTAAAATTATATTTTGATTCATTTATCTAATATTATAATAAACTATAGGTGCTACCAAGTAGGTTGAGCTAAATTTTTGTATCGCCGTTGCTTATAATGTTGTGAAAAAAACGGAATTAATTATTAATTATATCCAAATAATAAGAAAAGAAAGAACGACACTTTTTCGTCAAATTTTACAAAAAATAGACACATATCAGTTGAATTCATACTATACTGGTGTTAGAATTGTTCTTGTAGCAGGGAAGTTATTTTTTTTGTAGTATCCGGGACGCAAAATGTCTATGCGGGACTTCTGACGACCACTGTAAGTGAAGGAGCGCAACAAGCATGGTTTCATTTATTGAGATTCAAAAAAGATTATTACCTGATTTACTTACAGTTATGCAAAAAAGGTACTATATTCTTCAATATATTAAGAATATGCAGCCTGTCGGAAGAAGAAGTCTGGCAGTGAGCCTAGGACTGACCGAAAGAGTCTTGAGAAGTGAAGTCGAGTTTTTAAAAGATCAGCAGCTTATACATATTTCAAACATCGGCATGACAGTCACTTCAATAGGGGAAGAAGTATTGGAAAGTCTTTCTAGTGTAATGAGAGAAGTAACGGGTATTAACGAAATGGAGCAGCTACTGCAAAAAAAACTTGGCATTAGCCGGGTTATTATCGTGGCTGGAGACAGTGATCATTCTCCATGGGTAAAAAAAGAATTAGGACTTGCGACAGCAAATTGTATGAAATCTCTTCTAAAAGGAAATAATATCATCGCAGTTACTGGTGGGACTACTATGTCTTCCGTTGCTGAAGCGCTAACGCCTAGTATCGCTGATGGCAAATTATTATTTGTTCCTGCTCGTGGCGGAATAGGAGAAGATGTCAAAAATCAGGCGAATACAATTTGTTCGATGATGGCAGACCATACATCATCAAAACATCGAGTTTTATACGCTCCAGATGAGGTCAGTGAAGAGGTGTACAAAAGCATTTCCACAGATCCTCGTATAAGTGAAGTATTAAAACTTATTCGTTCAGCAAATCTTCTAGTTCATGGGATTGGCGAGGCGCTTACAATGGCAAATCGCAGAAATACTAGCAAACATGATCTAGAAAAAATTAAAAATGCAGAAGCTGTTGGTGAAGCATTTGGGTACTACTTTAATGAAGAGGGAGAGGTTGTCCATAAGGTTCAAACAATTGGCCTGCGACTGGAAGACTTATCTTCTGTACCTAGTATTATTGCTGTAGCTGGTGGAGCATCAAAATCAAAGGCTATACGGGCTTATTTTAAAGAAGCACCGCCTTCAACTATTTTAATAACAGATGAAGGAGCCGCTAAAAAGTTGATATAATGGGTAATCCCTTTATATATTTAATACTCTTAAAATTAGAGGAGGAAATTTACAATGACAGTAAAAGTAGGTATTAACGGTTTTGGACGTATCGGACGTTTAGCATTCAGAAAAATCATGGAAAACCCAGAATTAGAAGTGGTTGCAATCAATGATTTAACTGATACTAAAATGCTAGCACATCTTTTAAAATATGATTCATCTCAAGGAACTTTCCAAGGTGAGATTGAAGTTCACGAAGGTTACTTCTTAGTAAACGGTCAAAAAGTTGTTACAACTGCTGAAAGAAACCCAGCTGATCTTAAATGGGGAGAACTTGGTGTAGATACAGTTATCGAATCTACTGGTTTCTTCACAACTAAAGAAAAAGCAGAAGCTCACATTCAAGCAGGTGCTAAAAATGTAGTAATCTCTGCTCCAGCTACTGGCGAAATGAAAACAGTTGTTTATAATGTAAACCATGAAATTCTTGATGGAACTGAAACAGTTATCTCTGGTGCTTCTTGTACTACTAACTGTCTTGCTCCAATGGCACAAGTTCTTCAAAGCAAATACGGAATCGTATCTGGTTTAATGACTACAATTCATGCTTACACTGGCGACCAAAACACTTTAGATGCTCCACATCCAAAAGGTGACTTCCGTCGTGCTCGTGCAGCTGCTGAAAATATTATTCCAAACTCAACTGGTGCTGCTAAAGCAATCGGTTTAGTATTACCTGAACTTCAAGGTAAATTAGATGGTGCTGCTCAACGTGTTCCAGTAAAAACTGGTTCATTAACAGAGCTTGTTACTGTTCTTGATAAAAAAGTTACAGTTGAAGAAGTTAATGCTGCAATGAAAGAAGCTGCTAACGAATCTTTCGGTTACACAGAAGAAGAGCTTGTTTCTTCTGATATTATTGGAAGTAGCTATGGTTCATTATTTGATGCAACTCAAACAAAAGTTATCACTGTTGGTGATCAACAACTTGTTAAAACGGTTGCTTGGTATGACAACGAAATGTCTTACACTAACCAATTAGTAAGAACTGTTAAGCACTTTGCACAACTTGCAACAAAATAATTTCCCTTTTTAAATGGAATTATGTGCGAGTTAATAAGCACCCCCTTTAATCAAACAGCGGAAACAATTTTGTTTCCGCTCTTTTAAAAATATGCAGTGGAGGGTACCTATAATGAACAAGAAAACAATTCGTGATATCGATTTAAAAGGGAAAAAAGCTTTTGTACGTGTTGACTTTAACGTACCAATGAAAGATCAACAAATCACTGACGAAACAAGAATTCAAGCTGCACTTCCAACTATTAAAGAATTAGTTGAGAGTGGTGCAATTGTCATTCTTGCAAGTCACTTAGGACGTCCAAAAGGCGAAGTAGTAGAAGAGTTACGATTAACTCCTGTAGCAAAACGTCTTTCTGAACTACTAGGTAAAGAAGTTGCTAAAGCAGATGAATCTTATGGTGAAGCTGTTAAAGCGCAAATCAGCAAGTTATCTGAAGGGGATGTAATCCTTCTTGAAAACGTACGTTTCAATGCTGGTGAAGAAAAAAATGATGCAGAATTAGCAAAACAATATGCAGAGCTTGCAGATGTATTTGTAAATGATGCATTTGGTGCTGCACACCGTGCACATGCTTCTACAGAAGGAATTGCTCATCATATTCCAGCTGTATCTGGATTATTAATGCAAAAAGAACTAGATGTTCTTGGCAAAGCTTTATCAAATCCTGATCGCCCATTTACTGCTATTATTGGTGGGGCAAAAGTTAAGGATAAAATTGGTGTAATTGAAAACCTTCTTGATAAAGTTGATAACTTAATCATTGGCGGAGGCTTAGCTTATACTTTCGTTAAAGCACTTGGTCATGAAGTTGGTCAATCATTATTAGAAGAAGATAAAATTGAACTTGCTAAATCTTATATGGATAAAGCAAAAGAAAAAGGCGTTAAATTCTATATGCCTGTTGATGTAACAGTTGCAGATGATTTCTCAAACGATGCTAACATCAAAACGGTTTCTATCGAAGAAATCCCATCTGATTGGGAAGCATTAGATATCGGACCTAAAACACGTGAAATCTATGCAGATGTTATTAAAAGTTCTAAATTAGTAATTTGGAATGGACCAATGGGTGTTTTCGAATTAGATGCATTCGCTAAAGGTACACAAGCAGTAGCTGAAGCACTTGCCGAATCTCAAGATACATATTCCGTAATCGGTGGTGGAGATTCTGCAGCAGCAGTTGAAAAATTTGATTTAGCGAATAAAATGAGTCACATTTCTACTGGCGGCGGTGCTTCATTAGAATTCATGGAAGGTAAAGAACTTCCAGGTGTAGTGGCATTAAACGACAAATAATATCTTTATAGATATGCATGAAAGGATGTATAACCATGCGCAAACCAATTATTGCAGGTAACTGGAAAATGAACAAAACGCTTCCTGAAGCTGTTGAGTTTGTCCAAGAAGTAAAAGCTTCTGTTCCATCAAGTGAAAAAGTGGATACAGTAGTCTGTGCTCCTGCGTTATTTTTAGGACAATTAGTAGAATTAACAGATGGCACAGATGTAAAAATCGGTGCACAAAATATGCATTTCGAAAAAAATGGTGCATTCACTGGTGAAATCAGCCCAGTAGCATTAGAAAATATCGGTGCAAAATATGTAGTACTTGGTCATTCAGAGCGTCGTGAGTTCTTTAACGAAACAGATGAGTCTGTTAATAAGAAGACAATCGCTGCATTTGAAAATGGCTTAACTCCAATTGTTTGTTGTGGAGAAACACTAGAGCAAAGAGAAAACGGCGAAACAAATGACTTTGTTGCATCTCAAGTAACAAAAGCGCTTAATGGCCTAAGTCCAGAACAAGCAAAAGCAACGGTTGTTGCATATGAGCCAATCTGGGCAATTGGAACAGGTAAATCTTCTACTTCCGCAGATGCAAACGAAGTATGTGCACATATCCGTAAAGTAGTAAGTGAGCAATTCTCTCCAGAAGTTGCTGAACACATCCGTATTCAATACGGCGGTAGCGTTAAGCCTGAGAACATTAAAGAATATATGGCACAGCCAGATATTGACGGAGCATTAGTAGGTGGAGCTAGCCTAGAGGCTCAAAGCTTTTTAGCTCTATTGGAGGCAGGTAAGAATGAGTAAATCTCCAGTAGCTTTAATCATTTTAGATGGTTTTGCTTTAAGAAGCGAACGCATGGGAAATGCAGTAGCACAAGCAAATAAGCCTAATTTCGATAAATATTGGAACGCTTATCCTCATGCTACTTTGGTAGCTAGCGGGGAAGCTGTTGGTCTTCCAGAAGGACAAATGGGTAACTCTGAAGTTGGACATTTGAATATCGGTGCCGGCCGGATCGTATATCAAAGTTTGACTAGAGTAAATGTTTCTATCAGAGAAGGCGAATTTTACAAAAATGAAACTTTCGTTGATGCAATGAAGCATGTAAAAGAAAAAGGCAAAAATCTACACCTATTTGGATTATTATCTGATGGTGGAGTTCATAGCCATATTGAACATATGTATGCCCTTCTTCGTCTAGCAAAAGAAGAAGGAATCGAAAATGTATATATTCATGGAATCTTAGATGGCCGAGACGTCGGTCAAAAGACTGCTGAAAAATACATTAAAGCTACACAAGAAAAAATCGCTGAATACGGTGTAGGTGAATTTGCTACGATTTCTGGACGCTACTATTCAATGGATAGAGATAAACGTTGGGATCGTGTAGAAAAATCATATCGTGCAATGGTATATGGAGAAGGACCAGTATATTCTGATCCATTACAAGTAGTAGAAGATAACTACAATAACGGAATCTTTGATGAGTTCGTGCTTCCATCCGTAATCACAAAAGAAAACGGTGAGCCTGTTGCGACAATTAAAGATGAAGATGCGGTTATTTTCTATAACTTCCGTCCAGACCGTGCGATCCAAATTTCTAATACTTTCACAAATGAAGACTTCCGTTCATTCGATCGTGGAGAAAAACATCCAAAAAATCTTTACTTTGTATGTTTAACTCATTTTAGTGAAACAGTAAATGGGTATGTTGCATTCAAGCCAACAAACTTGGATAACACATTAGGTGAAGTCCTTTCACAAAATGGGTTGACTCAACTTCGTATCGCTGAAACAGAAAAGTATCCACATGTTACTTTCTTTATGAGCGGTGGACGTGAAGCAGAGTTCCCTGGTGAAAAACGTATCTTAATCAATTCACCAAAAGTCGCAACTTATGATTTACAACCTGAAATGAGTGCGTATGAAGTAACAGATGCACTATTGAAGGAAATTGAAGCAGATAATTTTGATGCAATCATTCTAAACTTCGCTAATCCTGATATGGTTGGGCACTCCGGAATGCTTGAGCCAACAATCAAAGCGATTGAAACAGTGGATGAATGTTTAGGAAAAATTATCACTTTAATTGAACAAAAAGGTGGTAAAGCAATTATCACAGCTGACCATGGTAATTCAGATGAAGTGGTAACACTTGATGGAACACCGATGACAGCACATACAACAAATCCAGTTCCTGTAATCGTAACAGATAAAAATGCTGAATTACGTACAGATGGTATTTTAGGAGATCTTGCTCCTACTATCTTAGATTTATTAGGAATTGATAAACCAGCAGAAATGACTGGAACATCTATTATTAAAAAATAAGTAATAAAATTAAAGGAGAGAATAAATATGCCTTATATTCAACAAGTTTATGCTCGTGAAGTATTAGATTCACGTGGTAACCCAACAGTAGAAGTAGAAGTATTAACTGAATCAGGATTCTTTGGTCGCGCACTAGTTCCATCTGGTGCTTCAACTGGTGAATACGAAGCAGTTGAATTACGTGATGGTGACAAATCTCGTTACCTTGGTAAAGGTGTTCTTAAAGCAGTAGAAAACGTAAACGAAGTAATTGCTGAAGCAATTATCGGTATGGACGTTACTGATCAAGTTGGAATTGACAGAACAATGATCGAGCTTGATGGAACAGAAAACAAAGGTAAATTAGGTGCTAACGCAATCCTAGGTGTATCTATGGCTGTTGCACATGCTGCTGCTGAAGTAGTAGGTCTTCCATTATACCGTTACCTTGGTGGATTCAATGCTAAGCAATTACCAACTCCAATGATGAACATCATCAACGGTGGTTCACACGCTGATAACAACGTAGATTTCCAAGAATTCATGATCTTACCAGTAGGAGCTCCAACTTTCAAAGAAGCTCTACGTACTGGTGCTGAAGTATTCCACGCATTAAAAGCAGTTCTTTCTGCTAAAGGCTTAAACACTGCTGTTGGTGACGAAGGTGGATTCGCTCCAAACCTTGGTTCTAACCGTGAAGCATTAGAAGTAATCATCGAAGCAATCAAAAAAGCTGGATACGAGCCAGGTAAAGACGTATTCTTAGGTATGGACGTTGCTTCTTCTGAGTTCTATAACAAAGAAACTGGTAAATACGATCTTGCAGGAGAAGGCCGTACTGGTTTAACTTCTGAAGAATTAGTAAGCTTCTATGAAGAATTAGTTAGCGAATTCCCAATCATCTCTATTGAAGATGGTTTAGATGAAAACGACTGGGAAGGTCACAAATTATTAACAGACCGTATCGGTTCAAAAGTTCAATTAGTAGGTGACGATTTATTCGTTACAAACACTAAAAAATTAGCTGAAGGTATCGAAAAAGGAATTGCAAACTCAATCCTTATCAAAGTTAACCAAATTGGTACTTTAACTGAAACTTTCGAAGCTATCGAAATGGCTAAACGTGCTGGTTACACAGCAGTAGTTTCTCACCGTTCTGGTGAAACAGAAGATGCTACAATCGCTGACATCGCTGTTGCTACTAACGCTGGCCAAATCAAAACTGGTTCATTATCACGTACAGACCGTATCGCTAAATACAACCAACTTCTTCGCATCGAAGACGAGCTTGGCGAGTTAGCAGTATACGATGGTCTTAAATCTTTCTACAACCTTAAAAAATAATTGAAGTTAAGGATTCCTTAACTTGATTGCACTCTAGCTTTAGGAGATTTCCTATAAGCTAGAGTGTTTTTTTATTAGAAAGGTAACAGAGAAGCGTCCTCTGTGACCGAGAGCAAGAGAAACCATAGGAAAAGGTAACAGAGAAGCGCCCTCTGTGACCGAGAGCAAGAGAAACAGTAGGAAAAGGTAACAGAGAAGCGTCCTCTGTGACCGAGAGCAAGAGAAACAGCAGGAAAAGGTAACAGAGAAGCGCCCTCTGTGACCGAGAGCAAGAGAAACCATAGGAAAAGGTAACAGAGAAGCGTCCTCTGTGACCGAGAGCAAGAGAAACCATAGGAAAAGGTAACAGAGAAGCGTCCTCTGTGACCAAGAGCAGGAGAAACAGCAGGAAAAGGTAACAAAGAAAGAACTAGCAAAAATTATCCCTTAATCAAGAGAGTTCTCTCTATTACCTACCATCAAAAAATACATTCTACTAATTATTATGATAAAGACGCGACATACTATTGTGACAAAACATAAAATATGATACATTTAAACTAATGTAGGTTGGTTTTAATGGAGGTGTTTGAGATGATACACACAGTTTTGATTACTTTATTGATTATCGTTGCAATTGCATTAATCGTAGTAGTACTTCTTCAAAATGGTAAGAGTGCTGGACTATCTGGAGCAATTTCTGGTGGTGCAGAGCAGTTATTTGGTAAACAAAAAGCACGTGGTTTAGAATTAATCCTTCACAATGCAACAATCGTTTTAGCGATTCTATTCTTTGTTTTAACGATTGCAGTTAGTTATTTTGATCTATAATAACGAAATTCGGTATAGATAAAAAAACCTGGCCAAGAAAGGTCAGGTTTTTTTTCGGAAAACAAGCTGGTTCATACATAAGTGTTGATTATAAAGACGGAACGACTATTAATAAAGTTTAATCATATTACTGGATTCTTCTATTTCTTTTTTACTACAATAGAAGGATAGTTCTTTTTCTAACAAACATAGTAATTTAATTATATATAAGGACGAAGGAGAAAATAATAAGACAAAGGAGCGTTTATCTAATGAAAATAGTAGAACAGAAACCATTAACCTTTAAAGGAGATAATAAACGTGCAGTGCTTTTATTGCACGGCTTTACTGGGAATACATCAGATGTACGCTTGCTTGGTAGATATTTAAATACAAAGGGCTATACTTGCTATGTTCCATTGTATAAAGGGCATGGTGTGCCACCAGAGGAATTAGTGGAATATGGACCAAAGGATTGGTGGAAGGATGTAACGGAAGCCTATCAGCATTTAAAAGAGATGGGATTTGAAGAAATTGCCGTAGGCGGTCTCTCCTTAGGAGGGGTATTTTCCCTTAAATTAGGTTACACTGTACCTGTAAAGGGTATCGTAACCATGTGTGCACCGATGTATATTAAAAGTGAAGAAGTAATGTATGAAGGAGTACTTGAATACGCCCGTCATTATAAGCAACGTGAGAAGAAATCGGAAGAAGTTATTGAGCAGGAAATGGCTCAATTTAAACCGATGAATACACTGAAGGAATTGCAAAATCTAATAAAAGAAGTAAGAGAATCAATTGATCTTATTTATTCACCAGTCTTTGTTATTCAGGCGCGACATGATCAAATGATTGATACGAATAGTGCTAATATTATTTATGAAGAGGTTGAATCCATTCAAAAAGACATAAAATGGTATGAAAATTCTAGACATGTTATTACACATGATAAAGAAAAGGAACAAGTTTTTGAAGATTTCTATCAGTTTTTAGAAAAACTAGATTGGAAAGAATGAGAAGTAAAGGAGGTTTTTTGTTTGGAAGATATGATTAAGGAAAATGTGGAGAAATTATTAACCTATATGAAGGACGAAGCTTATAAACCATTAACGGTGCAAGAATTAGAAGAGGCTTTCGGAATAGAAGATTCTTCTCATTTTAAAGACTTCGTGAAGGCACTTGTACAGATGGAAGAAAAGGGATTAGTCGTTCGTACAAGAAGTAATCGATATGGGTTACCAGAAAAAATGAACCTTATTCGCGGTAAACTAGCAGGTCATGCGAAAGGATTTGCCTTTGTTATCCCAGAAGAACAAGGGATGGATGATATTTTTATTCCACCAAATGAAGTCAAAACCGCGTTAAATGGAGATATTGTATTAGCTCGTGTAACTTCTGAAAGCTCAGGTCAAAGAAGAGAAGGGACAATTGTACGAATTATTGAAAGAGGCGTACAGCAAATTGTTGGTACATATTCTGAGAGTAAGCATTTTGGCTTTGTAATACCTGATGATAAAAAAATAGCGACCGATATTTTTATCCCAAAAGGCAGTACAAAAGGTGCTATTGAAGGCCATAAAGTAGTGATTAAATTAACTTCTTATCCAGAAGGCAGAAAGAATGCAGAAGGGGAAGTTGTTAAAATACTAGGACACAAAAATGATCCTGGTGTTGATATTTTATCGGTAATACATAAACATGGATTACCACTTGCTTTTCCGGATAATGTATTAGAGCAAGCAAACAGCGCGCCGGATACTATTGATGAAAAAGAAATTGCTAATAGACGTGATTTACGCAATGAAACGATTGTTACCATTGATGGTGCAGATGCTAAAGATTTGGATGATGCTGTTACCGTTACTCTTTTAGAAAATGGTAATTATAAACTAGGGGTTCATATTGCCGATGTTTCTTACTATGTAACAGAAAATTCACCTATTGATGTAGAAGCAGAGGAAAGAGGTACGAGTGTTTATTTAGTAGATCGTGTAATTCCCATGATTCCTCATCGTTTATCTAATGGGATTTGTTCTTTAAACCCAAAAGTGGATCGCTTAACGCTGTCTTGTGAAATGGAAATTGCGCCAGATGGTGAAGTGGTAAATCACGAAATTTTCCAAAGTGTTATTAAAACAACAGAACGCATGACTTATGCAGATGTAAATTCGATTTTACATGATAAAGATGAAGCGTTGAGAGAAAAGTATGCACCTCTTGTACCAATGTTTGAGCGCATGGAAGGGCTGGCAGCAATCCTCCGTAAAAAACGTATGACTCGTGGTGCAATTGATTTTGACTTTAAGGAATCAAAAGTAATCGTCGATGAAGATGGGAAACCTCAGGATGTTATTTTAAGAGAACGTTCTGTTGCTGAAAAATTAATTGAAGAGTTTATGCTTGTTGCCAATGAAACAGTTGCTGAACATTTCCACTGGATGCAGGTTCCTTTTATCTACCGTATTCACGAAGACCCAAAAGAAGAAAAGCTAAGAAGATTTTTCGAGTTTATTACAAACTTTGGTTATATCGTGAAAGGTACAGCGAATTCTGTTCATCCAAGAGCGTTACAAGAAATAATTGAAGCAGTACAGGGAACACCTGAAGAGATGGTTATTTCAACTGTCATGCTACGTTCCATGCAACAGGCGAAATACTACCCTGAAAGTCTAGGCCACTTTGGTTTATCAACAGAATTTTATACGCATTTCACTTCTCCTATCAGACGGTACCCAGATTTAATTGTACATCGTCTAATACGCACGTATTTAATTGAAGGAGATGTTAGTTCGGCAATACAAGAAAAATGGAATAGCCGCTTAACGGAAATTGCAGAGCACTCTTCTAATATGGAAAGAAGATCAGTAGAAGCAGAGCGAGAAACAGATGAATTGAAGAAATCAGAGTACATGCTTGATAAAATTGGCGAAGAATACGATGGTATTATTAGCTCTGTTACGAATTTTGGAATGTTCGTAGAACTTACCAATACGATTGAAGGACTAGTCCATGTAAGCTACATGACAGATGATTATTATCGTTATGATGAGCGTCATTTTGCCATGATTGGGGAGAGAACAGGGAAGGTCTTCCGCATAGGAGACGAAATTACTGTTCGAGTCGTCAATGTAAATAAAGATGAA